>ULVO01026961.1_pt1 | contig 45444 bp, 45 predicted proteins | sample 1959521 | NCBI WGS metagenome assembly ULVO01 (sample SAMEA4835788, study PRJEB28245) | human gut metagenome | biome: gut microbiome; material: fecal sample | place: Denmark | collected 2008
AAAAATCGAATATAACAATGCACAAGGGGCTGTGGCAAAATGATTGCACATTTTGTCATAGCCCCTTTTTTATTTCCATTTTTTACATGGTGAAGCCGTTCGTCTGATCGCTTGTCTTGTCCAGACGGCGTGCGATGTCATCATAGTATTCCTTCAGGTGGAAAACAAGAAGGTCGAGCGACGTGCGGACGACGGACGGATCGAAGCGTTCGTCGCGGGATGTCACGCAGACATCGAGGAATACATTGTCATCCCGTTCGACGGAATATTTCACGATCGCATGATGGCCGTTCAGCTGGTTGATATAGTCCAGGAACGTCTGGCGGGCCGGCCCCTTCGGGCAGGTGCCCAGATGCACGCGGACGAGAAGGTACATGCTGTTATTCGTAATGACAGCCGTCACGACCTTGTGGCTTGCGCCGGCCGGCAGTGCTGTCATGAAAATCACCGTATCAAAAGAATCATGCACATCCTGACGGCGGAAGAAATTCAGCCCTTCTGCCTTCATATACTTTTCGAAAGCATCCGCTTTCAAATTCTTATGCCGAACCCCCTGCGGGAACGGAGTCACATTATCTGCCATAAAAAACCTCCACGCTCAGTAAATTCATTAAGTATTACATCTATTATACAGGATACGGAAGAAATAGCCAAAAGAGCGTAACCGGTCCCGTGATTTCCAGGAATGCTGCAGGTGCAGGTAATACCACTTCAGGCGTTCGAAGTCTTTTCTGCAAAAGCAGTGGGGAAGGAAATCGCGAAAGCCTTTGCCCGGCAAAGCTCTGGAAGCAGGCAGATGGCAGCGAGAAGGGGAAATAATCCTGTCTTTAATTCCTTACACTTTGTTCTGCATCTTCATGATGAAATAAGGTATAAGCGGCAAACGATATAGCCATAGAAATATTCTATAGCTATCACTTTTTTATACATTATGCATAAAGGTTTTGAACGCCCGGTCAATTTTCAAAACACTTAAAATCATGGTCATTTTGAAAAAAGCTCGATTGTATCGGATATAACTCAAACTCATCCAAAGGCTTTCAGATGAGTTTGAGTAATAGGATAGCTGCTTAAAACTGTATAACCTAATGAGATTGATATGCTATCTTACTATGACTTAAACATATCAATAAATAGAGAATGGTCAAGCCTACTATACAATTCGAAAAAAGAGAATATAATGGAAAACATACAAGTTATCGGGCTTCCAGGATACGAGAAATCCCAAGCCGAATATTAAAACAAAGAAATGTGGTGAACGAGATGGATCTTATGATGCTTCCAGAATTTGTAAAATTAGCTCTCTTTATGGCAGCCGTATTTATTTCAAATATAATACAGGCCCTGACCGGATTTGCCGGCGTGATGCTCTCCATTCCGCCGACCATCCTCCTCTACGGACCAGATATGGCCAAAGCGGTCATAAATGTCATCTGCTGGCTCGTATGCGTTCTGCTCATGGTGCAGAACCGCAAATATATCAACCCGAAGGAACTTTTCCGAATCGTTGCCTTCATGCTCGTCGGCATGGCTATTGGCATTCACCTCTACAACGTCGTGAACCAGGCCATCCTCGTTCCTCTCTACGGCGGCATCATCGTAGCCGTTGCACTGAAGAACCTCTTCATGAAGCAGTCTAATTCTTCCCTCCCGGCATGGATTGCCATCCCGGTACTCCTCGGAGCAGGAATTATCCACGGCATGTTCGCTTCCGGCGGCGCCCTCCTGGTCGTCTACCTGGTTGCCACCTTCCGTGACAAAGACTCCTTCCGCGCCAACGTTGCTTCCGTATGGTCGATTCTGAACCTCGTCCTGATGTTCAACGACTACTCCAAAGGCCTCTACAATGCGCAGTTCCTCCAGCTCCTGGCACTCGGCGTCATTCCGCTCGTATTTGCCATCTGGCTCGGGAACAAGATTCATGACATGATCAACCAGAAAATGTTCAACCGCCTGACTTACTGCTTACTTCTCGCAGCAGGCAGCATGATCCTGATCTGATCAATAAAAAATGGGAATAAAAAAGAGCAGCTCGCTATGGGCTGCTCTTTTCATGCTCTTTCTTCATATTGATACATTGACAAGCGCGAATACATGCTTTATACTTGCCATATATCACAAGAGGGGGGTTCGAGATGGATTATAAAAACGATGTACGGATCATAAAAGCGCTGACGGATGAGAACCGTCTGGCGATTCTCCATATGCTGCAGGACGGTTCAAAATGTGCCTGCGTTATTTTAGAGGAACTGCACATCACGCAGCCGACTCTTTCGCATCACATGAAAATCCTCTGCGATACAGGCCTTGTCGATTCCTGCAAGTGCGGGAAGTGGATGTATTATTCGCTGTCGCTGGAAGGCGGCAGGACGCTGCGCGCACTGGTAGAGCGGTACACCATCAGCGAAGAAGCCTATGCGGATTACAAAACCTGCGAGTCCTGCAGGGATAACGGAGCAGGGAATCCCTGCCAGGATGACGGAAAGGAAGCCGTGAAATGAGCCAGGAAAAACAAGAAGGCATCAGCTTCTTCAACTGTTACCTGACGGTCTGGGTATTTCTCTGCATGGCCGCCGGCGTGCTTCTTGGTAAAGCCGCACCGTCCGTGACGGCCTTTCTTGGAAATATGACGATTGCAGGGATTTCCATACCGATCGCCATCCTCATCTGGGTCATGATTTATCCCATGATGATGAAAGTCGACTTTGAAAGCGTCAGGGAAATCGGGAAGAATCCGAAGGGCCTCATCGTCACATGGGTCGTGAACTGGCTCATCAAGCCGTTCACCATGTACGGCATCGCCAGCTTCTTCCTCTTCGTCGTATTCAAAGCGTGGATCGCGCCCGACATTGCGACGCAGTACCTTGCCGGCGCTGTGCTCTTAGGCGCGGCTCCCTGTACGGCCATGGTCTTCGTCTGGAGCTCTCTGACAAAAGGAAATCCGGCATATACCGTCGTCCAGGTCGCAACGAATGATCTCATCATCCTTGTCCTTTTCGTGCCGATCGTGAAATTTCTCCTGGGCGTTTCCCATGTCGAAGTCCCGTACAGCACGCTTTTCTTAAGCGTCCTCCTCTTCGTCGTCATTCCGCTTGCCGGCGGCATCCTGACACGTATCAGCGTCATCAAAAGCCATGGCAGGGAGTACTTCGAAAAGACCTTCATCCACAAATTCGACAATGCGACGACCATCGGACTTCTCCTTACGCTGATTCTCATCTTTGCCGGCCAGACAGAAGTCATCCTGTCGAATCCGCTGCACATCGTCCTCATCGCCGTGCCGCTCATTCTTCAGACGTTTCTTATCTTCTTTATCGCCTATGGCGCCTGCCGCATCCTGAAGCTGCCCTATGATATTTCCGCTCCGGCAGCCATGATCGGCGCATCCAATTTCTTTGAACTCTCCGTGGCCGTCGCCATTGCCCTTTTCGGCACGACGAGCCCTGCCGCGCTGGCAACCACCGTCGGCGTGCTGACAGAAGTTCCTGTCATGCTCACCCTTGTCCGCATCGCCAATTCGACGCAGGACTATTTCCCAAAGAGGAAAACAAGATGAATAAAAATAAGCCGAAAGTGGCTTTCCTCTGCACGCATAATGCATGCAGAAGCCAGATCGCAGAAGCCCTGGGAAGAAAACTGGCGGGAGATGCGTTCGAACCCTTTTCAGCGGGTACGGAAAAGCAGGATCACCTTGACCCGGGCGCCGTCAAATGGATGAAAGAGCTGCATGGCGTAGACATGGAAAAGACGCAGAGGAGCAAGACGCTCAGGGATATCCCGGCGCCGGACATCGTCATTCTCATGGGCTGCGGCATAGCCTGCCCGGCCATGAAGGCCGCTTACGAAGAGAACTGGGGGCTTGACGATCCTTCCGGGAAATCCAGGGAAGAATACGAGAAAACTATAAGAATCATAGAACAGCGCATTCTGGACCTGAAAGAGAAAATCCAGAAAGAATGGAAATAAAAAAAGAGCTGAGATGAAATGCCCGCACATTTCGTCTCAGCTCTTTTGTTTAATAAAGGTAGGGGAAGACGCCATCCTGGTCCTGATCCTGATCATCGGGTTCATCGTAGTAGATCTGATTGCCAACGACCTGTGCGTGGCTGCCATCAGAGCCAAAGATGTTATTGCCTACCGCCTGATAGGATCCGCCATTGCTGTCGAAGGTCGTATTGCCGATGGTCGTGTATGAAACGCCATTGCTCCCATAGACATAATTTCCGACCTGTGTATAGGAAGTACCCTCGGAAGAGTACGTCGTATTTCCGACGGTGGTATAAGAATTGCCATTGCTGTCATACGCTGTATTGCCTACGATCTGAACGTAACCGCTTGCCGCCGAAACACTGAAGGCACACGTGACAGATAAAATGCCGGCCAAAACAATCGCTTTTAATTTCCGCATGTAAGACACCCCGCTTTGAAACAAACAGATATGCATAAGATCCTGTAATTACTATTACTTTCATTATACGATTCTGCCAGACGGAAGGAAAGGCGGGGAGGCCCCGGCATCTTGCGCCGCTGATCAGAGTCCCTGCTTTTCCAGCCGTTTTTCGTACTGGTCCAGGATATCCTGCATGCTGATGGAGGCCATTTCCTCTTCGGCCTTTTTCTGCACCTGGTCGTAGCAGTCGCGGATGACGAGCTGGATATTGACACCCACGCCGCATTCCGGATTCGTGTGCGTGTCCTGATGCAGGAGGGGCTTGTCGCCTTCGACGGCGCGGTACACGTCCAGAAGGGAAATGTCCTTCGCATCCCGGGAGAGAGCCGGCTTGGCGTGGCCTTTGACGCTGGTCAAAAGTCCTGCGTTTCTAAGCGATGACATCATCTGCCTCACGAAGGCAGGGTTCGTTTTGACGCTTTCTGCGATGGCCTGGCTCGTCAGGCTTTCCTTCGCGTTCAGCGCAATGAAGGAAAGAATGTGGACGGCATCGCTCACTTTTGTCGAGTATTTCATGGGAATCGCTCCTTTGCTGTATATTAAATTATAACAACAGATTGACACGATAGCAAGAAATCTGTAGTATATGGATGTAAGAATAATATTTACAGCAATAAGGAGAACAACCATGAGCTTTTATGAAGATCTTGTCATGCAGACACAGATGAATTTCCAAAAATATTACGGTATTTACAGAAGAGGCGGTACGCCCTACGAGCTGGCCGGCCCTTCCAAGCTTTCCATGGATGAGAAGATTGATCGTCTCGTTCAGGAAATCCGCGATGCGGACTGCGTCATCGTGGGCGGCGCTTCCGGCCTTTCTGCGGCTGGCGGCGGCAATTTCTACTATGAAAACAACGATTCCTTCAAGAAATACTTCGGCAAGTTCGAGGAAGTCTACCACTTCAACGGCGCCTTCGACGGCATGTTCCGTCACTGGAATGACCGTGCGGCTTTCTGGGCATTCCTTGCGACATTCCTTCATACGACGCTCACTGCGCCCATACGCGCGCCGTACCATGATCTGGACGCCCTGCTCAAGGGTAAGGATTTCTTCGTCATCACGACGAACCAGGATACGCAGTTCATCAAACTCTATCCGGAAAATAAAGTCGCAGAGCTGCAGGGCGACCACCGTTTCTTCCAGTGCGCCTCCTGCTGCCAGGATGACACGTGGGATGCCGTGCAGCCGGTAGAAGACATGATCCGTGCCATGGGAGACGGCATCAAGATCCCAAAGGGCATGATTCCGCGCTGTCCGCACTGCGGCGGCGAAGCCTTCCCCTGGGTCAGAGGATACGGCAATTTCCTGCAGGGAAAGAAGTATAAAGAACAGTATGAAAAGGCATCCAGCTACATTGCATCACACAAGGATGCAAAGATCCTCTTCATCGAGCTCGGTGTCGGCCGCATGACACCGATGTTCATCCAGGAACCCTTCTGGCAGCTCACCATGGGCCTGCCGCATGCGAGGTACATCGGCGTGAACAACCAGTTCGACTTCCTTCCGCGCCAGATCGAGGATAAGGGCATGACCATCCTGGGAGATATTGCAGAAGTCCTGACCGCGGCTGTCAAAAAGAAAGGGGAGGAGTAAGAAATGGATTATCAGGCAATTGCAGAAAAAATCAAGCAGGCCGACGCTGTCCTGATCGGTGCCAGCAACGGCCTTTCCATTACTGAAGGGCTCCATATCTTTGCGGACAATAAAGCCTTCGAGGACCTCTTCGGCGATTTCAAAAGGAATTACGGCATCACCTGCCTCCTTCACGGCATGACGGCCCACTGGCCGACCGAATCGGAGAAATGGGGCTTCTGGAGCCGCCTCATCCACTATTACTGCGCGGAATATGAAGAGACGCCTGTCATGAAGGACCTCCGGGATATCATCGGAAAGAAGGACTACTTCGTCCTCACCTCCAATGGCGAATGCCACTTCGAAATGAGCGGCTTCGATCCGGAGAAGATGGATGAAATCGAAGGAAACTGGCTCACCATGCAGTGCCGGGCTGCCTGCCATGACACGCTTTATCCCGTCCTTGAAAAAGCAGAGGACATGCACAAGGTAGAAAAAGACGGCCTTGTTCCGGGCGATCTGACTCCGAAATGCCCGAAATGCGGCTCTCCCATGGACATCCATATGATGGGCGCCGCTGACCGGTATGTGTCAGACGATGGCGACCAGCGCCTCGGCGCATTCCTTGAAAAGTATCATGGAAAACGCCTCGTCATCCTGGAACTGGGCATCGGCTGGAGAAACCAGCTCATCAAAGGCCCGCTCATGCGCCTTACCGCAGCGGAACCGAAGGCCTCCTACATCACCATCAACCTTGGTGAAGTCTACATCACGGAAAATATCAAGAACAAATCCTACGGCATCGACGGCAAGATTGCTGACGTACTGAGAGAAATCAAGAAAGCCATGTAAAAGAGGGCAGGAAATGAATTCCGCAAGGAAGCGTTTCCTGCTTTATAATAGGTAAGAAAGGAGCTGATTCCATGAATATTCCTTCTACCATCGCATCCGATTATGTCCGCTGGCGCAAATTCCTCCATGACAACGTGCACTTCCTCATGAAGGAGAGCGAAATACACACCGAAGAACACTGCGCCCGTGTCCTTCTCTTTGCCCTCCTCATTGCAGAAGAAATGAAACTTCCTCAAGACGACCGCGAAGCCCTCGGCGCCGCTTCCGTTTTTCACGATTCCCGCCGCATGGAAGACGGCTACGATACCGGTCATGGCGACAGGGCCGCTGCGTATTACAGGGAATACTGCCAAAAAGGAGGTCTTGCCTACGATCAGCGCGTATTCGACGTCATGAGCTACCACGACAGGGACGATCCTGTCGGCATCAAAGCCATGAAACAGAAGAAGCCGCCGCTCAAGGACGAGATTCTCCTTTATAAAATATTCAAGGACGCCGACGCCCTCGACCGCTTCCGCCTGGGTCCCAACGGTCTCGACCCAAGATTCCTCCGAACCAAAGAAGCCAAAGGACTCGTATCCTACGCCAGGAAAGTATGGGAAGAGAGCAAGAAATAGCAGACTAAAAGAAGAGCAGCCATGTGCCGCTCTTTTTTTGTTTTCTTGAAATGGACACCCGCGAAGTAAAGAATAAATCTTACAAAGTGTCAGTTAGATGCGAATATATTTCGTTTATTAAGTATACATAGAAAAAGTTCTTTATAATCGTTCGAATCATGGTAGACAATTATCTAGAATTGCTACATAATATCGTCAATTTCATGGGATTTCCTGAAAGAAATAATTGATCTGACAGCATAGATTAAAATGATATAATTGAGAAAATTAGATATATAGGTATCTATATAGATTTCATGTTAGCAGCCATGCCCGGAAAAAGGCATGGAAGAGATGGAGGTTTTAACATGGGATGGCGGAGGATAGCAGGAAGGATCGCGAAAGTAGGAGCGAGATTTAAGGGAGAGCCAGAGACAAGGTACCAGAAGATCAGGTACTACGAAGAGGAAGCGGGGATTTTCAATGACCGTGAACTCATCGATATGTACAAGATCAGCGAGCAGACTTATCAAAGGAAACAGCATGAAGAAGACGGCTGGTGTGCCTGCGGCTACAGAAATGAACTCAAGAAACGCGGTCTGACCGACTAACAACAATTGAATAGCAGACAGAAAAGCCCCACGGCAGAGCTGCGAGGCTTTTTGCATGGGGAAAATGGATTGTCCCGTAAAAGATATCAGTTTCCTCTATCTCCTTTGAAATCTGTAAAAGCACATTCAAAAATATAAATAAAGTATTTCAAAAATAGAGTATACACAATAACAGGCAGTTTATATTTTATGGAACTCACGCGGAGGCGTTGTATAAAATAAAGCTATACAAACCCCGAAAACACCGGTACTTTTGAATATATTTAAACATTGACATAAATAAAAATAGTGATAAAATAATAAAGTATTTATAAAGAAACGGTAAAGAGAAGTTTCGAAGTGCCGTGCAGGGCAGAATGATGGAGTAAAGAAAGGAGGATCTGCATGGGGTTCTGGGGAGCGATTGAAAGCTTGAAAAATGAAGGATGGAAGGAAAACAAGGGTAAGGAACAAAAGCTGGAGTACTATCAAAACGAGGCACGCATCTTCAATGACCGTGAGCTCGTACAGATGTACAAGGTCACCCGTGAACAGTACAAGAAGACACACCACGAGGAAGACAAATGGTGGGCCTATGGATATAGAAGCGAGCTGAAAAAGAGAGGAATCCTCTCAAGGGACTGATGGAATAAGGGGCTGTGGAATGCACATATTTCCACGGCTCTTTTTTTTATGGCTGCGATTTCCAATTTCTTACAGAAATTATTAAATAAGTATTTCATAGTTTAGAAATGCAGGCAGGAAGGCATCCTTTCCCTTCGGGGATTTCTCTATGTCTTTTATGCACAAAAACATAGATATCTTGGTACTTTTAGGAATTGGAAGCAGGGTTATTAGGCTTGTATAATTAAGATAATAAGGTATCGCAGGAACTGCTTATAAAATGTCCATTTGTTATAAAAAAGCAAGGTGGAGACCATGGACAAAGAGAAACGGGAGAAAACAGCACTGGGGGCTGCAGAAGAGGGAGTGGATGCGGCAGCACTGGTATCATCATCGGAAGCGATAGGCCATTTCCATGCGAAGGCAGATCTTAGGATCCGCGGAGATTATGCCGGAGCGAACAGGAAACTCTATTGGGCTTCCCTGCGTGCGAATGCCGCTAAAGGCGCGAAGACGGAGTGGGAGGAACTGACTTCCATGAAAAATCGTCTGAGCACAGGGACAAAGCTCACACGAGGGGCGCATGCGGCCAATGCGGAGATAGAGCTTGGCAAGAAAGTCGCCCTGAAGACTGTCCAGAAAGCAGGCGGAGAGTTTTACAAGGGAGCATCCCTGACAATCCGCATCGCAGCTCCTGCCCTGATCATCAAAAGCTGCATGCAGGCGGCCGATGTCATCATGGGGAAGAAGGATGCTGATGATGCGGCCAAGGATATGGCTAAGACCGTCGGGACGATCACGGCAGCCGGCGGTGCTTATCAGGCAGCACTGACGATGACAAGAGGGACGACGAGCCATCTGGTCAATACGCTCCTGCGCTCGAATGTAGGCGTCCTCGTCCTTCAGGCGGGCATTGAGCTCAGCCAGCCTTTGAAGCAGTACGTGAACGGGGAAATCACCGGGCAGAAATTTGCCCAGGATGCCGGTTACCGCGTCACTTCCCTTGCCGCATCATGGGAAGGTGCTGAATGCGGCGCTGCTGCAGGCGCCATTCTGGGACCGCTCGGCATGACCGGAGGCGCGCTCCTTGGCAGCATGATCGCATCGATCGTTATGGGCCTTACGGGGAACCAGCTTCTGGCGGGCGAGGAATTCATCGAAGTGTATAACGAAAAATCCGAGACGATTAATGAAATCTATAAGAAGGTCGAAGAAATCATCCGCAAACGCCAGGATGAATAACAGAAGATGACCGAAGAAGAGCTTGCTCATTTCGATTCCGTCATGGGGGATGGACTTCATGAAATCTTCACCGGCGCCCTTTCCTCAGATACAGACTATGACGCTGTCACGAAGGGCATAGACAAGGTCCTTGCTTACTGGGGAAAGACCGTCCTTTTCCATTCCAAGGACGAATACAAGGCGCAGTGGGATCAGCCATTGATCCTGAAATTCTAAGGGGGCGGCATCATGATTCCATTAATCGTAGGTGCAGAAATTATCGGGAAATTTCTTTACGATATCAACGAAAGCCACAGCATGGAGGAGGAAGCCGAGGAAAAACGGCTCGAGGCCATTGCCAGGGAAGCAGAAGGCTGGCTCCTCCAAAAACAGGAAGCTGACCGCATGCAGCGCCGGCCGAATAATATCGTGCGGAAACGTCAGGCCATCATGGAGTACACGCTTCCCCGGTTCGTCAAAGTCTACGGGAAAATCCAGACAGTCCTCTACGAATCCCTCCCGCCTGCCGTCATCCATACGACGGATCTGGCGCGCATCGGGGACCTGCCGGTTTCGGCAATCGAGTCGTATGAGGGTCTCAGCAGCAATGAACTCGCTTCCACATGGCTTCTCGAAGGCCCGGTGAACTTTGCGGCCGGCGGCGGACTTGAAATCGGCGCCGCTGCAATTGGCGCAACGGCCGGCGTGACGCTTGCCTCAATCGCTGCTTCCGGCGGCATCGCATTTCTGACCCTTGGCGTGGGTGCGTCCATGAAAAAGGATTCCGAAAGAGCCCTCATTGCAGCCGGCAGGCAGATGAGAGCGGCCAATGCCGTCTATGCCCAGGCAGAAAGCCATGCGCAGATCTGCCGCGCCATCTGCCAGTTCGCAGACAGGATCGCAGAAATCACCGCCGCCATGAACCTTCTCTTCACAAGAGCCATTGCTGCCTGCGACCAGCTGATTCAGGAAAAAGGCACGGAGAAATACGCTTACACCGACGAAGACGTCAATATCCTCATGACCTGCGCCAATCTCGCCGGCGCCGTCTGCACCATTTTGACCGTTCCCATCATGGACAGCCAGGGCAAGATTGCAGAAAACGGACAGGAACTTATAGCCAGCGGGGTGGAACTCCTCACCGAAGCCCAGTCCATGTGCCTCGAAGCGGGCATTTAACGGGAGGGAATCATGAAACGAGTCATCATTGGAGAAAAGTGCATCGGCTGCGGCATCTGCCTGCACAATAAGAAATACATAGAAGAAACGACAGACGGCATCGCCCGGGCCATCCCGGGAATGATGGTCACGGATAAAGACCTTCCCGACCTGGAAGAAATAGAGAGAATCTGTCCGATCCATGAACTGCACCTCTCGCCACTCAAAAAGGAAACCGTTGATTCGCGCGTCCTTTCCGAATCAAAGGAACGCCTTCTGGAAGAAATGAGAGATTTCAGAGATCATTTCAAGCTGAAAAGACCGGGATTCCATCCCGATCCCGGGTATGACATCACCGACCTTCCGCTTGATTATGACTATCCGGAAGAAACATTTTCCTCCTGGGACGACGCAGACGAGGCTCTCAGGAAATGCTTCAAGAACCATGTCTATGATGAAGACATCCGCAACATGATGACCAGGCAGATCCTGGCCCGCTACAAGGCAGAGCGCCTCAGCGCCTACTACCTTCCGGCAGACAACCCGTGGAGCTATTTCTACGAGTACAACAAAGAAGCGCAGGACCTCCTCGGCGCCGTCTATGCCAGATGGGATGCCGTCTCACCCGATGAAAGCGACCCGCCCGAATCATGGAAGGAAATCCTCGTATCTCCCTCGGCGGACGAGACCTGCTTCAGCGATTTCGAGACCTCCGCATGGGGCATGGATGATTTAGAAGAAACCGTTGAGGACAGTGTAAGAAGCAGCAGCGATGAGCCGTACTCCCATGCCTATGAAATCAAGGAACTGAAAGAGGATACAGGATTCTTCCGCTCCAACGGCGCCTACGTCATCGATCAGTACAAAGCCCTCGTCGATGAATACGGCAAAGACCTCATCCAGGGAATCAATGAAGGGATTTCCAAAGACATCAAGTTCGACGACATGTTCAAGAAAATCTTCGATACCTATGAAAGAGACATGAAACACGCCATCGGCGAGAAAATAAAAGAACTTGAAAGTAAATAGAAAAGCAAGGAGGCCCGCAGTCATATCCGCGGGCTTTTTCCATGCCTTATAAAAAAATACAGTATTTAATTATTAAAATTTTATTTCGTTTATTACAAGCGCCAAAGATTCCCAAATTAATGACACTTTCACGTTTAGCGATACCTCTTCGGACATTCGTATGTCTCTGAGATGGAAAATCCTCGCTTTTACCGCACTATTTCGAAAGATTTCACATTACTTTTCGCGATTTGACATAAAAATCCACTGTGCTACAATGATAGGGAATATATAAACAAATCGTTAAAACCGTATGTTGGGAGTTCTGCGTGGGAGGCAGAGCTGCCAGGGCGGAAAAGGATGGGAGGGTAGAGCAGGATGAGCGTTTTGGATGCAGTGGGCAGCATCGCAAGATTTTGTGTAAAAAGCGTAGAAGAAGGTTTCTCTGAAAAGGCAGATGTCATTAAAGACTGCCAGGCAGAAGCGAAGTGGTATGGCAATGAAGAACACCTCGCCGTCTATCAGGCGGCCATCCGCAGGTACAATAAAACCCGCAAGGAAAGGGATAAGTGGTGCATCTGGGGATACGGCCGCGAACTCAAACACAGAGGCCTCATCTGCGACAACGGTGAATACTAAAGGTGAATACTAAAAAGCTCTGGCGGAACGGAACCGTCAGGGCTTTTTGCATGTGAATCAAGGAAAACCGCATCTTACGTCCGACCGTATTTCCCGATAAAATCGGATAGGATATAATGGCGGGAGAATCACATTCGTATCGCAGTTTATTCACAAAGGGAAGGCGCGCTATGAAGATGAAATACCGGGAAATCCGATCGACAGGACGCTGCCTCGTCCAGCGAAGGCACTAACTGCCCAAGGCACCTTTTTCCCTTTTCACCGCGAACCCATCATCCCTTGGAGGCAAAGCCCCATTTCCACAAAGGAGCTCCCTATGAAACCACTCGATCACGTACGACTTGTCATTGATTACAAAGGCCTGCCCGCTGAAACCGAAGGCACCATCGTCCATGCCTACGACGACGGCACTTACGAAGTCGAATACTTCGATAACAGCGCCCTCACCATCGCCGTCTTTCCGACACCTGCGGATGTCCTGGAAGAAGTCGACGAAGAATAAAAAGAAACCAGAAGCAGCTTTGGCTGCTTTTTTTGTGGGACTCTTCAGTTTTTCATAATACAATTTTTTTATAATCCCTTAATGATTTTTTGCATTTTTAATTTTGAAGGAATCGTAGTATTTTAATATTGAAGAATATAAGTATATAGATTTAAAATCAGTATAGTAAGTATATAAGGAAGTAAGTTAATATAAAGCAGCGTTGCTTTGTGTTGGCTTACTTTTTGTTGTTTTAGAGGAGCTGTTATGAACTTTGATGAATTCTTAATTGATCCTAAGGCAGGAGTAGAGGAATGCAGGCTGGCTATCTTGCTTGCATTGACACCGACTGCCGAGATGGAAAAGGAGCTGATCGCCAAGTATAAAGAGATGGGAATCCGCAGCGGCGTGACGATGATTTCAGGGTTTGGCATTTCTTCGCAGTCTCATATTATACGAAGCGTAATAAACCTGTGCCTAAATCTGGATATCATCTCCCGTAAGAAGGAACATATTCATCCGGTAGCGCATTGTGTGCTTGAAACTACGCAGAGTACAAGAGCATCGGACGCGATTGGGCAGAATTTCTGCTTCAAAGCAGCAGTTGTCCGCAAGGGAAGTCATTTCGCTCTTTGCTTCTATGGCGATCTGGCTATGCATGAACTTTCCGGGCACAAGACAATCGGTGTGGGATTCCAGATTTTGGGAGAATAAGCATTATTTACAACTTCATAAAGGATACTAGTATACAGCAAGTCGGATTCATTTTTCAGCAGAAAAGTATAGTCACCATGGTGGTGATACTTTTCTGCTGTTTTTATTTATAAGAAAGGAAGTGTTGATAGATGACTAAGGAGGTCTATCACGACAAAGGAGGGAACTTCATTTCCTCGATGGGTCAGGTACTGCTAAGGCTGTCTCTTAAGTACATGCCTGATGCAAGTATTTTCGCTATTGTTCTTACATTTATCGCTTTTGCACTGGGCGTGGCTTTAACAGATCAGGGGCCTTTCCAGATGGTTAAGAACTGGTACAAGGGATTCTGGGAGCTGCTGGGTTTCTCCATGCAGATGGCGTTGATCGTTATCACGGGCTCCTGCGTTGCCAATGCACCGGCAATTAAAAAATGGATTGATCATATTGCATCGATTCCGAAGAGCGCCAAGTCAGCCGTCTTTACGGTAACATTTGTAAGTATTATTGTATCGTTCATTCACTGGGGGTTGTCTCTGATTGTCGGAGCCATTCTTGCTAAGGAGTTGGCAAAAAACTTAAGGCAGGAGCATATTCCTTTTGAATACGGACTCCTGGCAGCAGGTGCCTATGTCGGCCAGATGACCTGGCAGGGGATGTTATCTTCGTCAATTGGTCTCTTCATTTCCTCCCCGGGGCATGTCATGGAAAACCTGATCGGCGTTGTCCCTATGAGCCAGTACATGCTGAATCCTATGAATATCGGTGTAACGATAGCTCTGGCGATTTTACCACCGCTTATGGTAACGCTTCTGCTTCCGAAAAGCCCTGATTTGTATCAGCCATTAGATGAAGAAGCTATTGCCGCCATTGAAAAGGAAAGCTTAAATCTGAAAGGAAGACCTGAACATCCAACCGTAGGCGAATTTCTGAATTACAGTCCGGTCCTGGCATGGGCACTCGGAATTCTCGGGTTCACCTATATTGGTTATGCTTTCTATACAAAAGGGCTGAATGCATTGGATTTCAATATGCTTAATGCGGTATTCCTGTTTGGAGGGATTCTTCTCTATGGAAATATAGCTAATTACATGGTCGCCTTCAAAGATGCAGTCAGTGGTACTGCCGGAATTATTTTCCAGTTCCCTCTTTATGCGGGCATCATGGGTATTGTCAAGTATTCCGGACTGGTCGCTGTTCTGGCAAATGGCATGGCAGGGGTTAGTACGGAGACTACATTCTACTTCTGGACCTTTATTTCTGCTTCGATTGTGAACATGTTCGTACCTTCCGGCGGCGGACAGTGGGTCGTACAGGGACCTGTCGCTCTCGAATCTGCAAAGCTGATTGGCGCTGATCCGATCAAGACAGCATTGATGGTTGGTTACGGGAATACATGGACGAATATGGCTCAGCCATTCTGGGCGATTGCTCTCTTGGGCATTACGGGTCTTAAGGCGAAAGACATTATGGGATATTCCATCGGTATCATGATTTTGTCCGGTATTATCTTTGTTGCAGCAGCATTTTTATAACATAAGGTGGGATCGATATGCGGAATTTTGAAGAAATTACGATCAAGCAGGTTCAGGAGGGGTATTTATCCGGGGAATTTTCCTGCGAAGAACTCGTCAAATGGTATCTGGAAAGAATAGAGAAATTTAATTTTCAGGGACCTGAGCTTCGCGCCATGATTACTGTGAATCCTAATGCTTTAGAAGAAGCTAGAAGAATGGATGAATATGTCAAAGAGCACCATGCCTTGATGGGGGCAATGCATGGAGTTCCGACCATTCTGAAAGACAACTTCGACACGAAGGATATGGAAACAACGGCCAGATCGATTGCGCTGAAAGGCTGGAGGCCTCCTGATGGTGCTTTTGTCACTGAGCGGTTAAGAAAGGCCGGCGCTGTATTTCTTGGGAAATCCAATCTTCATGAATTTGCAATTTGGGGTGAAACAATCAGCTCTATACTGGGGCAGACTTTAAATCCGTATGACTTAACCAGAACGCCGGGGGGCTCTTCAGGTGGTACAGGTGCGGCTATTGCATCCAACATGGGACTGGCCGGCCTTGGCACTGATACTATCAATTCGATCCGTTCACCTTCTTCTGCTAATTCACTGGTCGGAATCCGCCCGACACTTGGCCTTGTCTCAAGAACTGGTATTGTTCCATACTCGCTGACGCAGGATACAGCCGGACCTATCTGCCGGACAGTAGAAGATGCGGCAAGGACTCTGGCGGTCATTGCCGGTTATGATCCACAGGATGATGAAACAGCCTGGTCTGCAGGGCATGTGAAAGGCTCATATGCTGATTCATTGCGTGAAGACGGTCTCAAAGGGAAACGAATAGGGGTGCTGGAGAGTCTGTTTGGCAAGGAAAAAGTCAATGAGTCTACGAATCAGGTAGTAAGAACTGCACTGAAAGCATTTGTAGAGCAGGGAGCAGTATTGATACCTGTTAAAGATAACATTGATCAGGTATACCTAAGCAATGAAGTATCCGTTCATCTGGACGATTTCCGTCATGATCTGGATAGTTATTTGCAAAAGCTGCCCAAGGATTGGAAGATTCATTCCATGAAGGAAATTCTGGAGCAGGGGCTCTATCATCCGTTCTCGAAAGAGAATATGGAAGATGCTATGACAAGAGAAGTCGGATCTCTGTCTTACCTGAAAAAGCTTAGAAATCAGAAGCTCATGGCGAAGAAGATTATGAATATCATGGCAGAGAACAATTTGGATGCCATGGTTTATCCACATCAGCAGCAGCTGGTCTGCAAAGTGGGAGATCACCAGCTTCAGAGAAATGGCGTTCTTTGTTCTTCCATCGGATTCCCGTCCATTTGTGTACCGGCAGGATTTGCCCCGAGTGAACATGCACCGATTGGAGTACCGGTAGGTATGGAAATCATGGGAAGGCCATGGACAGAGTCTCTGCTGATCGAAATTGCTTACGGATTTGAACAGCATACACATTTCAGAAAAGAACCCGTTCTGTAGTGACATGAGTCTCTTCCTGAATTTATCATAGAAAAAGCCGCGCAAAGACGAAGAATTTGTTTTGCGCGGCTTTTCATTTTAGAGTAAAATAGAAACATATTTTTTCGAAAAGGCGGTGACAGGATGAGTGAGAGAACAACGGGGTTTTTAGCGACGATATCATGTTTCCTGCTCTGGGGTGCTCTTCCGATTTACTGGAAGCTCTTAGAGGGCGTCGGGGCGTATGAAATCCTGGCGCACCGGATCATATGGTCCTTCTTCGTCATGATTCCTGTGCTGATCGTCCTCAGGAAGATCGACCTCTTCAAAAGTACGGTTCGTGAGCTGATCCATAATAAGAAGAAAGGACTTCTCCAGATTGCGTCCTGCCTTCTGATCTGTGCGAACTGGTGTATTTTCATCTGGGCAGTGACGAATGACCACATCGTCGATTCCAGTTTCGGGTATTATATTAATCCGCTGATGAGTGTTTTCCTGGGCGTCCTGATTTTCCACGAACGGCTCTCCCGCTTGAAGTGGTTTGCGATTGCTATCGCGGCCTGCGGCATTCTCTGGATGAGCTTCCGGCTCGGGCACATGCCGTATATTTCCCTGGGCGTTGCCCTGACATTTTCCCTCTATGGCGCGGCAAAGAAGGGACTCCACATCAGTCCTTTCGTCAGCATTACTTTGGAGGCGTTCCTCGTCCTTCCGATTTTCCTTGGCTACGTCATTTATCTGGGTGAGACGGGGACGGGTCATTTCCTGATTGGAAATACGGTGTATACCGTCTGCCTCATCGGGGCTGGCGTCGTCAGTGCCCTTCCGCTCGTTCTTTTTTCTGTCGGGGCCAATCACCTCCCACTGAACGTCCTTGGATTCTGCCAGTACATTTCGCCAACCATTTCACTTCTTATCGGCATCTTCCTTTACAATGAACCGTTCAATGCAACGCAGATGACGGGCTTCGGTGTCATCTGGCTCTCCATCATCATCTTCACCATCTCGGATATCCGGGAACAGATTCATAATGAAAAAATGGCAAAACTCGCGAAAAAGAACGCCTGAAATCAGAAAAAGCTTTGGAACACGGCATGCCGCATTTCCAAAGCTTTTCTATTGGTCTTTCCTATTCAATTATTTATTAGCAGCTGCGTTCTGCAGAGCGATTCTCCAGTCACGGCCCTGCTGATGAACGTCATTCGGGTCTACCTTTTCCTGATCCTTCTGGTCCTGAACGACTTCTTCCTTCTGCTGCGCGGTCAGATGGATGCTCTGATCCTGATCCGGAGCACCCTTCTTCTGTGCGTTGTAGAGTGCGATTCTCCAGTCACGTCCCGGATCGTTAGCTGCTGCGGGATCTGCTGCCTGAACGCCTACAGAAACACAAGCCAGAGCTAAGCCGGCTGCTGCGATTGCCATTGTCAGTTTTTTCATGATGACTCTCCTTTTCTATCCACAACCCGTGGATACCTTGATAACTATATTATATTCCTAAACAAGTTGTAAGTTAATAGAAAGATTTAGAAATAGAAATAAAGAAATCAACAAAAATTTTTATACTCATCAATAAAATGCATAAGTCTGAAACGGGTCACGTCTGATTTTGCTCTGCTTTACCATTCCTTATACAGGTAGTATAATGATAAATATAGATATAGTTTTAGAAATATCATTTCAAAGGAAGCGGGGGGCTTATTATGAAATGGAAAAAACTGGGCATGGGGATTGCCGTCCTGCTGGCTGTCGGAACACTGGCAGGCTGCGGTGCTAAGACTGTCAAGAACGAACAGATCACACTGGATCTTTCCTTCGGACAGAGAGCGGGAACCTATACGGGCGAGGTCAATGAAACGAGCATTCCGAACGGAAAAGGAAAGTTCGTTTCCAAGAACTCTTCAGGCATGGAATGGACCTATGAAGGCCAGTTCAAGGAAGGCCACTTCGACGGCAAGGGCAAGACAGAATGGCCGGCCATCGGCGTCGTCAAGGAAGGCACCTATAAGAACGACCGCCTGAACGGCGAAGGCAGGATGTACAAGAAGAACGGGGACAAGACATACGAATACAAGGGGAACTTCACGGCGGGCCTTCCTATGGAATCCAAGGTCATAGAACTCAACCAGCAGACCACCTTTGACGACTGGACCTATAAAGCCACGAAAGTAGAGACACAAGACTCCATCGGAAACAGGCAGGCTGGCGGCAAGTACATCCTTGTCACCGTGGATGAAACGAATAACGGAGACAGCGCCCGCCAGCCAGGCGCAGACAGCTTCTTCATGGTCGTCGATAAAACAAACGGCGACCGCTACAGCATGGATACTGATGCCTCCCTGGCGCTCATGGACGTCACAGGTGACTGGAGCATCCCATGGATACTCTCCTCCGTCGGACCTGGAGAAACAGCAGATGGCATCGTCTACGTCTTTGACATCCCGAAAGATGCGGACCTATCCAATTACCTTCTCCTCCCGACAAGAAGCATGGGCGGCGTAGCTCCGATCCAGCTCGCGGAAAAAGAAACACTGAAATAGAGTGGTAGACATTCATGCTAAATAATCTTAAATAGCAGGATGAGACAGAATTACGGGATCATGGAGCGTAAATGGAGATTAAAATCATTGGCATAGGCGGTGGGGGTATACAGGCTCTTAACCACATGATTGACGCTGGGTTGCAAGATGTTGATTTTGTGGCAGTAGATACCGGGGAGCATGAACTGAAAAAATCCCGGGCAGCAACCAAAATTCAGATCTATGACTTTGCAGGTTTGGACCGCATAGTTGTGGAAACCGAAGAGGATTTTGGTAAAGAAGCTAAAGATAAGCTGATAGAAATCATAGACGATACGGATCAGGTATTTCTTGTCACAGGAGTGGGTGGAGGCACCGGCAGCGGGGCCGCTCCTGTAATTGCAGCCTGGGCCCAAAAGGCAGGTGCGCTGACTGTCGGTATAGTGACTACACCGTTCCGTTTTGAGAGCCGTATCCGGCACGATCGTGCCAAACGAGGCCTTACCTGCCTGAAATCCAAAGCAGATATATTGCTTGCTGTCTCGAGCGACAAGGTGGATGAAGCATTAAACAAACAGAGGAAATCTTTGATAGATACATGGAACCAGATTGATGATGTAGTAAGCCAGGCCGTGCAGAGCGTTATTAATCTGACGGCCAAACCGGGCTTGATTGGTACGGACTTCAAAGATGTCAAAAACATCGTTTCATATATTGCCAAGGCTGTAGATCAGAATATTGTTACGGTCTCTGCCGCCAGCATGGATGGTACGAGGCATCGTTGAAAGTTGGAATCGGTTTTCTCGGCGGATGGATCGGATGAATCAGTCATTGGAATTTTGTGAAATGACGAATTACCATATTCCGGAATTTCTTGAAAGAATGATTCAGCATTTAAATCAAAAAAAACTCTCGCAGGTATGATGCCTGCGGGAGTTTTTCGTTTCTATCTTTATTTCTCTGTTTGTGCCCGTGCTGCAGCTGGTTCTGTTCTAAGGTTCTTGAGGAAGAGAGCGGTGATCCAGATGGCTGCGCCGAGGAATCCTAAGAGGACGAATGCGCCGGTGAGGCCTTTCAGGTCGGCGATGTGGCCGAGAACCGGAGTGACGGTGCCGCCAATGCTGACGGCAAGGCCCAGGGTGACGCCGGAGGCGAAGCCCATGTGGTTAGGCAGGTACTGCTGGCCGGAGATGACCATCGGGCTGTAGCAGAGGCCGATGCCCATGCCCATCGGGATGAGGAGGAGGGCTGCTGTGTAAATATTCGGTGCCATCGGGAATGCAATGAGGCCGAAGGCGAGGAGGGTGGTGGAGAAGACGATGGTCTTCTTTTCGCCCCAGTAATCAGCCAGTCTTCCGCCAAGGAGGGCAGAAAGTGCGGACATCGCATAGTAGCAGCTCAGCATGGCACTGCTGACGGTGTCGCTCTGGTGCATGACGTGAAGCATGTAGAGGACAAGGAAGGTGCTGATGCCGCTGTTGATGATCGAGCGGAGCGTCACGAGGACGCCGAGTTTACAGAAGGCCCAGACATCATCTTTCCCTTCTGCCGAAGACTTCTTAGCCTTGGCTGCCGCTTGGACGGCTAAGTCTTTCGGGAAGAAAAGAGGAAGGGCAAGGCCGAAGAGCATCGGCGGGATGAGAAAGATGATTGTGCCTTTGAGGCCGAAGAGCGTGATTCCCAAAGTGGCAAGAATCGGGCCCAAGGTGAAGCCCAGGTTTCCGCCAAAGGAGAAGACGCCCATGCTGGTGCCTTTTTTCTTGGCGCCGCTTGTAGCATTGACAAGCTTGGCTGCCTGCGGGTGGAAGAGGGCAATGCCGATACCACTGATCATGACAGCGACGCAGAGGGCATAGAAATTAGAGAGGAAGCCCGTGAGCGCCATGCCGCCGCCTGCCAGGCAGACGCCAAGGAGCATGCAGTAAGGACGGTTCTTCTTATCTGCCATGTGTCCGAAAATCGGCTGGATGATGGATCCGGCAAGGTTCGAGGCCATGACGAGGAGAGCCGCGGTGGTGTAATCATAATGGTATGCAGCGACGAAAAAAGGAAGTATCGCTGCCAGTGTGCCCTGATTGATATCCGTGCACATGTGGCCGAGGGCGAGGATGTAACGTGCCCTGGTCTGCTTTTCTTGAAGTGCGGTTTCATTCGCGGAGATAGCTTGTGTCATGTGATTTCCTTTCATGGAAATGGGATCAGAGCGCTGTTCCTTTCTTCGGTATGAAGAAATGGCTCATGTCCGCTTTTTCCAGTTTCAATAGTTGTATTTTTTTGTCGATGCCGCCGGCGTAGCCCGTGAGGCTTCCATTTGTTCCGACGACCCTGTGACAGGGAATAAGGATAGAGATTTCATTATGACCGACCGCGCCGCCAACGGCTTGGGAAGACATACGGGAAAGCCCGTGCTTCTCTGCGATCCTTCCGGCGATGGCGCCGTAGGTCATAGTCTGCCCATACGGGATGGTGAGGAGAATGTCCCAGACTTCCTTCTGAAAGGCCGTTCCATTCATGTGGATAGGAACCTGGAAATCCGGTTTCCTTCCTGAGAAATACACGTCCAGCCAGCGCTTCGCTTCACGGAGAATGGGGGTGTCCATTTCCTTGTGAGCAGGAGCGAGAAGGCGGGCGAAGTATTTCTGCCCTTCGAACCAGAGTCCGGTCATGCCCTCATCATCCGCAGCCATGAGCATAACGCCCAGCGGGGATTCGTAGTGACTTGTGTACTGCATCATGATCTCCTTTCTTTCGTCCCGGGATAATGGCCTCCTGGACAAAAGGCCATTCTGAAAGGCAGGAAACCGGCGGTACTTGATGGACGGGGAGCCGGCCTTCAGGCGGCTGGCACGAAGCAGCGAGACTGATACGCTGATTCCTGTCAGCCATCCGGAAGAGTCTTGTTTCCCTGCCGCGGAAATAACCGCGTATACCCGAATCTTGACTTTCTTCCTGAGCGCACTATAATTATATGACAGAAAAACAACTATAAATATGATAAAACCACTGAAAACTATCACAAAATAACCAAAGGAGCGGACCATGGCAAGAGAAAGAGAGAAATACATCAATTCCATCAATCTGAACAGCCAGACAGATTTCCCATACCTCGTCCTCGACGTCGTCAACGACCGTTCATATCCAAGAAATCCGGGCTTCCACGTCATGCACTGGCATGAGGATCTTCAGTTCGGCTATGTCCTGGAAGGCGCCGTCGTTCTCGAAACGCTCGATGAATCATGGAAAGTCAGCGAGGGGGAGGGATTCTTCATCAATAAGAACGTCATCCACACCGTCCGCCGACTTGGAAACTGTCATTACAAAAGCTTCATCTTTCCAACTTATTTCCTTGGCTTCTATGAAGGCAGCCCCGCCCGTGACATCGTCGACAGCATCACGGAAAACGAGGAAATCACCTGCCTTTCCTTCGCCAATAAGGAAGCATGGAAGACATCCGTCAATGAAAATCTCGCCATCCTGGCCGATATGGAAAAGGAAAAGACAGAGTACTACGCCTACGAAATCCTCCTCCGTCTTGCCTCGCTCTGGCTGACCCTCCGGAAGAACATCACGCTTCCTGAGCAGCGAAAGGAAAGTGCTGTGCACCTCCGCATGAAGAAGATCCTCCAGTACATCGAAGAGCACTACGGCGAAGACATCACCCTCGAAGACATGGCAGCAAGCGCCAGCATCAGCAAGACGGAATGCGCCCGCTGCTTCAAGACGAGCCTGAACACCACGCCCTACAAGTACCTCACCGAATTCCGCCTCTCCAAAGCCGCAAGGCGCCTCAAGACGACCGACGACCCCATAGGCACCATCGCCGCCGAAGCAGGATTCCACCAGGTCAGCCACTTCGGGAAACTCTTCAAGGAAAAGACAGGCTCCTCACCAAGAGAATACAGAAGGAAATGATGTTTCGTCCACGCAAAAAGGAGCTGTGACAAAATCCATCAAAACACTGTTTTTCCTTTTCTCGAACGAAGTTCGGTTTAAGGGTGTTTGAGCTTGCCCCGTAGGGGGAGCTGGCGCCGTAGGCGACTGAGGAGGTTCATTTCCTTCGAGCGCAGCGAGGTTTTGAGGTTTTCAGATAACACAAATATATAAATGTGTTGGATTATCTTCTAATTGAATATACCAGCATAAAAAGAGCTGTAGCAAAATGATTGCACATTTTGTCACAGCCCCTTTATTATTTTTAAGCCACGTTGTAATCTCCGTCTTTCCAGTATCCTTTGTAGGAAACATCACCGCTTTCGTCATACATCGTGCCCTTGCCGTCATACTGGTTCTTGCCGTTGAACTCGCCTTCATACTTCACATGGCCATCCGGGTAGAATTCCTTGCCTTCCTCCCAGCGGGTGCCGCTGAATTCACCGGTGAAGAGTTTGTAACCATCAGCAGAGTATTCCGTCCCTTCTTCGATGTAGCTCATGCCCTTGAATTCACCTTTGATGAAAGGGATCGCCTTGAAAATATTCTCCACCTGATCATTGATGAGAGTGACAGACGGATATTCGAGCCCTTCCTTGATGAGACGGGCCTGATATTCCTGCTCGATCGAGAGCAGACTATCCTTGATTTCACTGCCCATCGAATGATCCTTGGCAATCTTGTCCATATCGTATGTCTCAAGAATCTGGCTCAGATCGTACGTATCCGGCATGATGATCTGCGCGCCCGGATGCTGGGCAAGCCACGCATTCAGGACATTGATAATCTTCGCCTCATATTCCGTCCGGAGCTCCCTGTGCAGCGCATTCTGCCTCGTGTATTCGGAAATGGAGAGCTTCTTCTTGCACTCCTCCTTCTTTTCCTGAACAATGTCGCGCGCATCGGTGTCGATTTCATTCAGCTTCGGCTTCAGCTTGTGGTATTCATAAAGGATGCCCTCACCTTCAGTGTGGCCTTCCTTGAAATTTCCTTCGTACTTCAGCGCATTTCCCGTAAGACTGGCCGAAGAATACTGGTCCTTTCGGAAGAGCCCGTGCAGCGGCATTTCCTCACCGGGGCGCATATACTTCGTATAATTGCTGAGCGGCAGCACGACCGTGTCGTAATACTGGCCATAGCCATCGTACTGGCCGTTCTTGAAATACCCTTTATATAAAGCGCGCCCCTTGACATAGAGGATGCCCAGACCATCCGGCTTGTCATCCTTCATTTCGCCCTTGTACGTCACCTTCGAATCCGGATTCCGACTGAGGAACCATTTTTCTTCCCCATTGATCGAATTCCGCCTGCTCTTGACCGGCACCGACTTCTCATTCTTCGACTCTAAAAGCCCGACAGCCTTGCGATCGTCGTTGAACTCATCGCCGATCTTTTCATTCATGTAATAGAAGACATAATTCGTACTCAGCGGATCCCTCTTGTAAAGATCTGCATACGAAGAAAAGGGATTCCCGGAGACCGACGACTTCGTATCTCCGCATCCCGCAAACAGCATACCCATGCCAAGGACAAGCATCACCATCCACAACGCCCATCCACGGAAACGCGTCCAACCAGCGCTCATCATACACCTCAAACCAGACCTTCCCCGCCCGGCCCTTCTGTACTAAAGAATTCGAAATATATATTAAGTATAAATAATAGACGTCCCGCTGTCTATGGGGAATAAAGAAAGGGGGCTGTAGAAATGTGCAATCATTTCTACAACCCCTTTAGTGTTTTTACTTATTTTTTTTACTTCGCGTGATAAGTACCGTCTTTCCACTTGCCGTCATAGACGATATTCCCATAGCTGTCATAGAGTGTGCCTCTCCAGTTGTATTCATTCCGGTCATTGAAGTAGCCCTCATACTGCACCGTGCCGTCCGTGAAGAACTGCTTTCCCTGATACCAGCTGAGTCCCTGGAATTCACCCTCAAAGAGTTTGTTGCCAAGATAAGTATATTCCGTCCCTTTTTCTACATAATTCGGTCCGGAGAACGTGCCGACGATGAAGGGGATGTGGACGAAGAGTTTTTCCACCTCATCATTGACGAGAGAAACCGTCGGGTATTCAAGGCCTTCCTTGACGAGCGCATCCTGATACTCTCTCTGGATTTCAAGGAGCTTCTTTCCGATTTCCTCATTCATATGATGATCCCTGACGTAAGCAGGCATGTCATACGTTTCCAGAGCATCTGCCAGCGCAAAGCCCTCAGGTATGGTAATCTTTGCCAAAGGATGCGCCTTCTGCCAGGTATTCAGGTAATCCATCACCTTCGCTTCGTACTGCACCCGGAGCACGCGGTGCTGATCATTCATCCTCGTGTAATCGGCAATGGATAGCGATCGTCTCCGCTTATCCATATTTGATTTCATTTCCGCCAGTGCCTTTTGGTCGATTTCCTTCAGCGCCGGCATCATTTTTCCGTATGCATATAAAATGCCATCACCATGGGGGAGGCCGTCCTTGTACATGCCCTCATATCTCAGCGCATATCCGGTAAAGGAAATCTCAGAAGCCTTCTCGTACGTGAAAAGCCCCTGCAGCGGCGTTACCGAACCCGGACGCGAATATTTCGTGTAATTCTCCAAATCAAACGTCATCCTGTCAAAATACTGTCCGTATCCGTCATATTTCCCATTCTTGAAATGGCCCTTGTAGAACGGCTTCCCGTCCGAGTAAAGGATTCCCAGGCCTTCCGGCTTTCCATTCTGCACCTCGCCGCGGTACTTTATCCGCGCAGCAGGATTTGTCGAAACCTGCCACTGCGAGCCATATACAATCGCAACCTCCTGCACTGGGATTTCCTTTCCTTTTTTCTCGTCAAAAGCTGCGACTTCTTTGCGTTCAGCATTGAATTTATCCCCGATTGTCTCATTCATATAATAAAAAGCATAATTGGGATTCAATGGATCGGACTTGTAAAGATCCGCATACGAAACGTACGGATTTTTTGACATCTCAGCCTTCTTGATAGCATCCCCGCATCCGGAAATCAGGAACACAAAAAGACCGAGGCATAGCAGCAAAACCCCGGCGGCCCTAGTGCGTCCCCGCATCCAAAAAGAAGCCATTAAAACCTCCCGCCAGACACGACCTGCCTGGCTCTATCTATTAAGCTTATAAAAGAATCGCATGTTAGTACTATCTATTATACTAGAAATGAAGATTTATTGTAAACGGGGAGAGAACGCGGATTTGATAAAAGCGCAAAAGAAAAGAGAAAGATTTATCTTTTGTTTAAACCAAGAAAAAAGAGCAGCCGGGGTGACTGCTCTTTTCTGATGGATGCCGGTTTTACACACATTCCTCAGCTTCCCTGACGGAGTATTTCAAAAGCTCTCCGATGAGGTACTCGAGGACCTTCTTTGCATGGATGCAGAAGGCTTTGTCTATTGCATCGATGGATGCGGTATTGTTCAGCTTCTGTGCATTGACAGGGCATCCGCCTCCGCAGATGCCAAGGGCTTCGCAGTTCTGGCATTCTTCCTTGAAGACAGGGCTCAGATGATTCCAGTGATTGACTTCCGCATTTTTGCCGACGACGAGATTCTCGTCGTCAATGGATCCGATGAAGTGCTCTCTCTTTTCCATGGCTCCGTGGCAGATGCCGACCTGGCCGTCAGGTGTGATGACGATCTGACTGCCGGACGTGGCAGCGCAGTCAGAGAAGTAGAGGCCGGATTCAGCAAAGGCCTTCAGTTTCCTCATGAAGCGGTCCTCGTAGACCCCTTTGTCCTTCGTCTTTTCGTAGAAATCAATGATGAAATCAGTGGCATTGATGTAGTAATTCTTTTCAACGCCGAAGTTCTTGGACTTCAGGAGAATGTTGAAGCAGACGGAATCAACGTCAAGGTCGTCCAGAAGATTGATCAGCGACTGGACATCCTTGATCGTTTCCTCAGAAAGCGTGATGGAGAGGCCGAAGCGGAGTCCCATGGACTGGGCGAGGCGAAGCTTCCTGATGATGTGGGGGAATGCCAGGCCGCCGGCTCTCAGGACGCGGTTGCTGTTCTTGGCTTCATCCGCGCCGTCGATGGAAATGGAGACGTTGATCTTATGATCGATCAGGAACTGGACGATTTCCTCATTAAGGAGAGTGCCGTTCGTAATCATGGAGAATTTCAGCTTCGGGCCAAGCAGATGCTGCTCCTGGTAGTACCGGCTCCTTTCGACGACGTATTTCAGTGTGTCGAAATTGACGAGAGGCTCACCGCCGTAGAAGATGATTTCCTTCTCATCATTGAACTGGGACATGTCTTCTCTCGTCTGGCGGGCGAAGAAGGCGAGGGCCTTGTCGGCCGTCTCATGGCTCATCGGATACTTTGTGACCTTGGGCGCCTCGATATCAGCATTGCCGAGAAAGCAGTATTTGCATGCCAGATTGCACTGCTCAGAAAGGACGAAGTAGGCAAGGCAGATGTAAGGATCCGGTACATGGCTCCTTACATAGTCGATGATGCCTTCATCACTGTCTGTGACGATGAGATACTCCTTCAGGGCCTCCAGCGTTTCATTGGAAAGGGGAGGCTTCACACCATTTCTCATGGCCTCTTCAAAGACTTCTGCTTCCTCTGTCGTAAGAAATACAGGCTTCATTCGCAGGCTGTGATAGTATGCGGTATAGCCGTCGAAAGGGAAGCGGTGCACGTATTTAGAGATAATCAATTTGACCTCCTACCAATACAGGAATTCACTGGATTCGACCATCAGGCGGTACAGATTTTCCTTGTACACATCTTCGCATGTCCTTTCAAAGACAGGCGTCTTTTCATCCAGCTCCACATGAGTGACTTCCGGGATCTCCGAGACGCGGCAGCCGCCTCCGCAGACAAGGCGGATATCGCAGTCGCGGCAGGGGAGGATATTGTCCACGTACGTCTTCTGACGCGCCGTTTTCCTCTTTTTGAGGACCTCCTGGAAATCCGTTGTTCGGATATTTCCATAGCAGCCCACCTCGTACACGCGGCCGCAGAAGAAGAAATCGCCATTTGAATTGACAGTCAGTCCGCCGTAGCCGCAGTTCCTGTAAATGCGTCCGTACTTGTGATTGACGACAAAGGTATTCAGCTCTGCATTCGGATAGATTTCCTCATAGATCTCGTCCACGAGCTTCGTCGTGATTTTGTTCTTCTCCACATTCGCCTTCACATCGCGGCCGTTCAGGAGTTCCTTGCCGTAGATGGCGAGGAAATGATCCGTCCCGAAACGTTTGATCATCTCCTTACCAAAGGCGATGTACTTATCCTTGTACAATTCAAGGAAACCATAGAGAGGCGTTGTGATGACACTGACGAAGGGTTTTTTCTCCTGGACAAACTTCTCAATCGTATGAAGCGAACGCTCGAACGTGCCGGCCCCGCGGATCCTGGCATTCGACGCTTCATCGAACCCGTCGATGCTGACCTGGATCTCGTCGATGTAATTGGCCGTTTCCTTGATCATCTCATCCGTCCAGAGAACGCCGTTCGACAATACCTGGACGTAAAGCCCCAGATCATGCGCATGGCGGAGAATATCCACGAAACGCTTCTTCAGCGCAACCTCGCCGCCCGTGAAAATGACCTCCGAGCAGTGATTGGCACGGCTCTTGTCCAGAAGGTCGATGATTTCCTCATACGTCAGCTCATGCTCCAGAGAATGCGCTGCATACATGAAACAATGGCGGCAGCGCAGATTGCAGGCATTCGTCAGATAAATGCGGAGCGTGAAATCATCCTCCTCCGAATCGATCCTTTCGCAGAAATGGCGGCCTTCCAGCTCGCCGACAACATGCTCCAAGTCCGCTTCATTCTCAGGAAACGCCTCATGCACCCGACGAAGGGGAACCTTCTGTGACAGCATCTTTGCCATATCCGCCTGCACCTGATTCTCGATCACAATCCAATTCCCGTTCTCCGGAGTTATCAAAAGAAGACAACCCTCATAAGGCACTGCCGTCACATCTGCCGGAAACGAATACACCTTATCCGGATTTACTTCCACTCTCGCCTCTTCCATGCCAAGCCCCTCCCATATTCTTCCTTATATGAAAACAAAGGCCTCTGATAAGAATCAAAGACCTTTGCGCGGTAGATTTCAATTACCATTTAATTGTTACGTTTCCGCCGGTTTTTCTGCAGTTTCCAACGCAGCTCCCACCGATAGGTCTCATGCAGTCACTGTTGGAACCAGTTTTTCTGCAATTGCCTACGCAGCTCCCGCCGATCGGTCTCATGCAATCGGTGTTGGATGCAAACAGCTTGCTGTATGCCTTTTCGCTCCCTACCATCTCATTCACCCTCTCTCCTGAAATGTTTATAGTTATAGTTTTATAACTACCATTCAGCAACCTCAGCACAAACTTTAAATCGCCAAAATAATGATGTCACCCATGATCACTCTTCCTCCCTTCAGATCAGACGACAGGTAAGAAATCTTAATTCCAAGGTTCAATCACTTATTGAATTTTTATTGTGAACTCGTTTAAATCTAAAATAATTTTATCACTCGAGGTGGACAATCCAGTGTCCGTCTAAAAATAAGAAAAGAAAAGTCTGCTATAAATTTTTTGTTTTATGTGTTATTAAGAAGGGATTGAACAGAAAACGCCAGTAATCATCGGCCGAAATGGAGAGGGGCGAACTCTTAATAGGCAAAAGATAAGCCACAGATAAGGCAGAGGGTAAGAATGGTTAACAGGAGAGGAGGGGGAATTTGCATGAGAATAAATCCATCAAAAAAGCAGCCGGGATGGCTGCAATCTACCTATATGAAACTTTAATCCGAAAATTTTGAAAGCTGAAGGCAGGTAAGAATAAAATTTCGCATATTTAATAATTACTGCTATGCATGTGTATTGCATAAAGATATACGCTCATCTTTTATGTTATGAATATTAAGAAATACGATCATGCGATTAAAAGCTTAATATCAAATAAAACAGTAGATAGGGTCTCAAAGTAATGATACAATAGGAAAAAGAAATAAAAATTAAATAAATATAAAATTTATAATGCTAAAAATCAACGCGCAGAGGGTGTTTATGGTATAGGGATAATTTCAGATGGGAAGGTGTAATGATGGGACTTTTTGATGCATTTGCTGCAAGTATAAAAGAGAAGGGCTCAGAGCTTGCGTTAATGAATGAACAGATGAAAGCATATCAACTCGAAGGAAATGAAATGACTGACAGCGAGTTAGTCCGTGAATACAAGTATGCAGTGGAGACATATAAGAGAAGAAAAGATACTGATTCAAGATTACGTGCGCTGGGATTAAGAAAAGCACTTCAAGAGCGTGATATGTTATAATTATTGAAAGATATCATTGGAGTTTAAAAGGAAGATAGGCGGGAACTGTGCCATTGTGTTTAAGACCTCTGCGTGATTGATATAAATTATTCATATGATTTAAACAGTACACCACGTTTATCAGGTGTAAATAAAACCCTCGCAGCAATTAGCTGCGGGGGTTTTATACTTCATACATGGTTTTCATTTCTGCGATTTCTTGTTTCATTTCCTCTACAAAATCATCCGGTCCAAGAACTTTGACTGAGCGGCCCTGGGAGAGGAGGAACATGTTGATGCCGGTGCCGTAGATTTCGGCTTCTATGATGTAAGTGCCATCCTTTTCTTCCACTACTTTAGCGGTAGGAAGGCGGTCAAGGATGGCCTGGACGGAAGGTCCGGTATAAGAAAACTTGATCTTCCTGAATTCGCCGGGGAACATGAACTGTATTTTCTTCCTGAGTTCCCCGACGTCGAAATCATGTTCCGGTGCAAGCGTGAAATGCTTCCTGTGTTCAACAATGTTTTCAATGCGCCCGATGCGGTAGTAGAGCGGTTTCCAGTCGTCTTTATCACAGCGGTAAGCAATGAGGTAGAAGTAATAGTCGGAGAAAGTAATAGCGACCGGCATGATTCTTCTCGTTACAAGTTTCCTGTTGACCTTATAGTACGAGACGGATATCTCTTTCCTTTCATGGATGCATCTTGTCAGCTTCCAGAGCTGGTCGATGACGCTTTCGCAGTCACTTCCTACCGGGCTGTAGTGGAGCATTTCCTTTCCGATGATTTGATCCAGCATAGTTGCATCATGGCGGGACGTGAAGGTTTTCAGCTTATTGATGATGGTCTGTAGCTCCTCCTTGCTGAAAGCGCGGCATCCAATCATGGCTTTGATGATGGCGATGAGTTCCTTACTGAGGAGAATATTGTCGAACTCAATGGAATACGTCTTGGAGCTGCCGGAATATTTAAGGTCGGTAAAATTAGAGAGTTCCCTCTTATCATAGAGGAAATTACGGATTTCGCTGATATCACGGGTAATGCTCTTCGTTGAGACACCATAATCATCGGCCAGTTCCCTGACGTTGATTTCTTCTCCTAATATCGTCCGGAGGAAAATCTCCAGCATACGATTTTTCTTGTTTTTCGCTCTCATCGGCCCGTCCGCCCTTCCTGCTGAAAAGAATAAAGCGCTGTATAAGTCACTAAAAACCTATCCAAATCTTTTTTAAGTATAGAGGAAGGACAAAGGGGTGTCTATCAAGAAAGGATTTATAGCGGGGTATATTTATCAAGAGACTATAAATGGGAAGTGTATATGAATATGGATAGTCCATTTTAAAAGCGGTGAAATAAAAAGCAGATAGACATCTTATGAGGATGAGTATCTGCTTTTTTCATCTAATGGCAGAGGCTTTTAGGGAGCTGATGAAGTCTTGCAGGGCTATTCATCAAACATGCCGCCAAGAAAACCAAGGATGGCTCCTACGACAGCACCGATGACCGGGCCGATAAAAGGAATCAGTTTTCCGATTTTTTGGCCTGCACTGGCACCGCTGGCAGCACCTGACAGGGCATTGGTTAAGGAACCTCTGACTTCTTGCTGAATTTCCCGATTGTAGTTTTCAAGGGAGTCATTTTTCTTCCATATTTCCGGATTCCTGTTCAAGCTGTCGGAAAGGAGAAATCTTTTACTGTCTGGCATGATTTTCAGCATTGTCAGGAGAAGCTTGGAAATATTGTAGTGATACAGTGCTGAATAGTAAATCGGATCCGTGGAGATACCGGTTGATTCTAGAATTCTCTGATGAATGGAAGAAACCTTATCATCAAGGAAATCAATAAGAGGTGTTTCAGGCTCTCTTTTTTCTTTATTCCAATGACGGCCTTTAAGAGCCAGGTCGCATTGGTTGATTGCGATAATCATACGCTTGGTATCCTGGATATAAGGGACAATGAGGTTCTCGAATACTTCATAGAAGGTTTTCATGTCTCTGTTAGAGCCGTCTACAAGGATGACGACTTCATCAATGACCAGATTTCCAGCGTTATCCTTTTCTTTCAGCGTATTGGCGATGTCTACGGCATACTTCTTGTCATTTTCCGGATTGTCGCCTAACCCTGGAGTATCCCAGAGAACCATATTGTCAATTTCATATTTTTGGATGACAGATGTTTCGGGATCGGCGCTGTAACCAACTTTTGCAACTTCTGTATCAAAAATCGCATTGATGGTGGAGCTTTTTCCAACGCCGGTTGCACCGACAAACATGATATTTAGTCTCTGCTTTTTGAGCAGATCGATCTTTTCAAGGATGAGGTCTCTGTCCGGAAGCGATTTTGCTAAGTCGGAAGAAAGCCTGTCCTCAAGGGTATCCAGTAAGTTATTTCCCATGAGAAGACCTCCTTAGGTCATGAGCCTTCGTCTTTCCGTAGGCATATGATCAATAATGAAATCAAAGACTGCTTTGACGTTCCAGCCATATTCTGCAGAATAGCAGACCGGCTTTAGGATTTTAACGCCTGTTGCTTCCAGAACTCTTTTCTGCACGGAAAGAGCCTGATCATCCAAGAATGAAAGCAGCGTTGCATCAGGCCGGTTGATAGAAGAATTCCAGTGCCGGCCCTTCATGGCAACATCAGCTTGATTGATGAGAACGAGAATCCTGTCTTTCTGAATGTTAGGAACGATGACCTCGTTCAACAGTGTATAGGTTGTTCCCATGTCACGGTTGGCGCCTTCAATGATGACAATGACCATATTAATGTAGCCATTATTTTCATCGCCATATGTTTTATATAAAAGATCGATCATCTTCTTCTTATGAATCTGATCGAGCCGGACACCATCTCCCAGTCCTGGAGTATCCCAAAGCTTGAACTGATTGTTCAATGTATAGCATCCGATATCCATCGTTTCCGGATCGACGCCATCGCCGACTTTGGCAACGGTCTTTTGGAAAAAAGAATTCAGAGTCGTGGATTTTCCGGCTCCGGTAACGCCTGTCACCATGACATCCAGCCAGTTAATGTTCATGCGTTTGAGATTTCTTTTGATATCATCAGTTCTGTATGTATTATAGGTAATTTGCTGCATTTTCCCAGTCAAGGGCCTCCTGAATTGAAGGATGTTTCTGCCATTCCATGTTCTTTGTCTACGAAGCATAGTTTACGATCCATTTCTTTTGAATTATATGAGGAGTGAGAAGTAATTTTATATGAGGTTCAAAAGAGATGATTAGAACAAGGAGAAAAGACCTGATATAAGTCCTCCAATGGCACCGGTAACAGCCCCTACGACTCCGCCGACCGCTGAACCGATGGCTCTGCCGACGCCTCCAAAGACTGACCCTATGGAGCCGCCGATATCAGTGCCTCTGGAGATGCAGCTGGTAAAGGTTTCTGCAAATTCTTCTATGACGCTCTTGCGGTAATCCTGCAGGTCATCGTTATCCTTCCACATCTCGGTCTGCTTATTGATATTGTCAATATAAACAAGCCTCTTTTCCTGTGGGGTGTTCTGAATGATATAGAAAAGCAGCTTAGCCAGGTTGTATGGATTGGTCTGGGGCAGGCCTTCTTCCTTAAAGCCGGCGCTGTAATAGATAGGATCTACATCAATACCGGTGCCTTCCTTGATACGCTTTTTGACGGAAGCCGCTTTCTCGTCAAGGAATTTTATGAGTACCGGATCCGGTTTATTTTCATCAGAATTCCAGTGTTTCCCCTTCATTGCCATATCTGCCTGATTGATGGCTACCAGGATACGATGCTGCGGATCTTTTCCTAGATTCGGAATGATGACTTCGTTGATCAATTCATAAGAGGTGCCGAGGTCTCTTGTGCTGCCGTCAAGAATGACAAGTACGAGGTCAATCAGGAGATCGCCATTTTCATCGCGTTCGTTCAGCTTTCTGATGATGTTTCTGGCATGATTGTTGTCTGCCTCCTTGCCGTCACCAAGACCTGGGCTGTCCCAGAGAACAAGATTGTCCAGCTCATAGCGCTCAATCGACATCGTTTCCGGATCAGGCGTTACACCGACTTTTGCGCGTTCCGTGTAATTTGTTGAATCAATATTGAACAGCGCATTAATGGTGGAGCTCTTTCCGCATCCTGTAGCTCCTGTGATCATAAGGTTGATCTTCTTATCTTTCAGATACAAATAATTTTTGAGCAATTTGTTACGCTCGGCTTCCGGAATCTTAGCCTTCATGATGTCCGATTTCATCGTATCAAAGAATTTGCTTTCCATAAGGACTACCTCCCAAGGTAATTAAATTTATTCCTTCCCAAGTGTGACCGTTCCCATTGCGGTCCGTAATGATTATTAAAGTGATATGTTTTTTTGAGTTCAACACCTTTCTGTCGTCATGAAATATTCCGTCTTTAGCACTGAAAACGGAATGCGTGAATGGGCTGCTGGGCACGGTTGTCAATTTGTTTGTACGGTTCTCTATTAAGAGAAGACATTTAATTGCTGACCGTATGTATTTATTGTATAAGTGGTATAGGACGATCTTATGTCCCTCTAAACCGAAAAATTAGATTCTTGTGACACTTTGTATCAAATTATTAAAGAAATGATTTATAACAAGATATCTGTTACACGAAGAAGCCTTGGAATACGATAAAAAAGAGGAGCTGAGATCGGGTGTGATTCAGTTCCTCTTTTTTCAGGACGTTCTTCCGCTATGGAATATATTTTCTATTTGTTTAAGGTCCTGGCCTGCCTTCTTATTCCTCTTCGTTCGTCCTGTGCTCATCAGCAAAGTCGACTACCTCGGCATCGGTATCTGTTTTGCAGTTTATGATGTGGCAGGTTTCTGAAGGGCGGGTATTGAAGTTGAAGAGGGCGCGTTTTCTTTTATATTCTTTTCCACTGTCTGCGTCCTGCGTGAATTGTCTGAGGAGACCGGTGAGGGCATGATGGATCTGGATGTATTCGTGACTGTTGATGAAGGTGCAGCCTTTTACGAAAAAACGATCGACGTCTAATGACAGGGCGATGCCATTCTGGAAGTTTTCGAATGTGCAGTTTTCAAAGGTTACTTCTGGAATTTCCAGGAACCGGAACATTCCTTTTTCGGATTGGAACTTGCAGTTGCTGAAGGTGACGCTTTCGTGGTCCTGAATGCTCCAGTCATCTTGCAGGGTGAGTTCTTCGTTTTCAAACTTCAGATGCTTATCACGGGAATGCAGTATATAGTAGGGTTTGCCGGTCTCTGTTTCTATTGCCGGCGTCCTTTCGGCTGCATTTATGGAACGAAGAAAGTTTCTTCTCCGTTCGATTTCATTTGATGGGGTTACGATTTTTTCAGGATCCATGGACAGGATGTTCCTGAGGGTTTTCATGGCTTCCCGTGTATAGGATGTGATGGTGTCACCGTTCAGAATGAATTCGAAGGCTTCTTTCAGGAAAAGGGATTTCGCCGGGGTCTGAACGATTTTGAGCAGGAAGTTCTGCGCCGATTCGAGGTCGAGTGGCTGATCGTCAAGAGAGTCGATTCCCCAAGTCTTGAGGCGCAGGTGCATCCAGGCAGCCTGAGTGTCTGATGGGGCCTGGCCTTTTGGAAGGAGACCGCAGATCATTCGGAGATAAGTCGGCCGAAGAGGCGGAGGGATGAGCTGATCAGAAAGATCCGGGTCCCTGAAATGAAGTGTGGTAATCGACCAGGTTCTAAGATTCTGGAATACTTCTTCCGTTTGTTTTGTGGTGGGAATGATGTCGTTGGTTTCCATGTTGTTCTCCTTTTTTGAAATCGGGCCTTGCGTTTTCTGGCAGCCATTTCTTTTGAATGATAAAGGGTATGCTGCGAATCCGCCTTCCGAAAGCTTCTGCAGCAGCGTGTTGATTTATCTTTATTATAAAAAGTGGGCAGGACAATATATGTCCGTCTAAAATTTTGTTTCAGAGAAAATGGACATTGGCATTGGAGAGAAAAAGGCCTGCCGGAGCGGGCGCGGCAGGTCTTCTTGTCAGATTGGCGCTGACTTAAGCAGATATTGTGTTAGTTGACTGCATAATCTCCGTCTTTCCAGTTTCCGGAGTAAACGACATTTCCATTTTCATCATATTGCGTACCCTTGCCTTCATAATGGCCTTTTTTATTGAATTCACCATCATAAGTAAGGATATTATTGGCATTGTACTCTTTTCCTTTGAGATATCTGTTATCTTTGTATTCCCCATCGAATATTACACCATAAGGACCGTAATCTGTTCCATGACCATTCAAAGTATCTTTTTCAAAGTTTCCATAAGTGAAAGGAATAAGGGAAAATGCAGTTTCTACCTGCTCTTCAAATTCAGGAATAGCAGTGGGAACCATGTACGTGGAAGCAGCTTTTTTATAGAATTCTTCTTGAAGATCAAGAAGGTGTTCTTTGACTTCCTTATTCATGTTGCAAAGCTTATCAAGACCGCCTAAATCGTAGAGGTAATGCATGTGTTCCATTTCAGCAGAAGTTGGGACTTCTACTCTGGAATCTTTATGCTGGGCTTGGTATTCATGGATGTAATCAATGACTTGCTTGTGGTAATCATCAAGAAGCCGATTATATTCCTTGATTTGCTGACCGGTTGAATCTTCAAGCTCATGTTTCTTGCGTTCAGCTTCATTTGAAATAAATTTTGTACGAGCGTTGGCTTCGGCCAGCTGAAGAAGGTATTTTATATTTTCATAGTTGTAAGATATTCCTTCGCCATTTCTTTCATTATTTTTATAGTAGCCCTCGTAGCTCATATAATATCCTCTATAAACGGCTGGAGAGACTTTAAAGATGTCGGTCTTTTCAAATTGGAAAAGACCATGAAGCGGCATTCTTCCTGGAACGGAGTATTTACTATAATTGGGCAGAGAGAAGGAACCTTCCCGGATTTCCTGACCATATCCTTCCATCGAGCCATCTTTAAAATGGGCGATATAATAAGGATGATCTTTCCAGTATATGACTCCGATGCCATCAGGTTTGTTATTTTTTATTGGGCCTCTGTAGTAATTGAGACTGTCCTTTCGGGTGATTTGCCAGAATTTGTGTCCATCAACAGAATGCCATGCGATGTTGACTTTGTTATATTTAGCCGGATCAAAGTCAGCAAGTTCTTTTCGTTCTTTAGTAAATATATTGCCTAATTTTTCATTGGTATAGTAATAAGCGTATTTTCGATTCAGCGGATCTGTTTTATATAAATCCTTAAATTCCGCATATGGATTTGGCTCCGATTTGCTTTCTCTCGAGCTTGATTCCGAGCCGCATCCTGCAAAGAGCAGTGCCATGAGGCTGATAACGGCAAGGAGGATGACTGGCAGAAAATGACTTCTGCGGTTCATGCTGGTTTCCATAATAAACTCCTTTTTACAAATTCCCTTCGTTTTCTTATGTGAAGAGGAAGTCCCGATTTCCTCTTTTCACCAATATAGATTCTCCTTCTGCCAAAAGATCCCCGCTGGGCTGCTCTTCCCAAAGCGGCCTTGCGGAGATTCCAATGAGCTTTATTCTTTGTACTGTACGTCCATGTCGGAGATTTCTTCCCGGATTTCATCGACGAATTCCGGCGGACCGAGGGCCTTGATTTTCCTGCCCTGGGAGAGGAGAAACATATTAATGCCTGTTCCAAATGTCTCAGCTTCGAGGATGGATGTCTTTCCATTCTGCTCGAGGACGCGGGCGGTGGGGATCCGGTCGAGGATGGCCTGGACGGAGTCGCCCGTGTAGGAGAATTTGATTTTCCTGAGTTTTCCCGGGAACATGAACTGGATCTTGTCACGGAGCTTGCCAACGTCGAAGTCATGCTCAGGCGCGAGCGTGAAGTGCGTCCGGTGCTCGGTGATATGCGTGATACGGTCGACGCGGAAGTAGAGGGGAGTCCAGTCTTCTGTGTCGCAGCGGTACGCGATGAGGTAGAAGTAGTAGTCGGAGAACGTGATGGCGATCGGCATGATGCGCCTTTCGACGGGTTCGCGGTCTACTTTGTAGTAGGAAATGGAAATTTCCTGCCTTTCCTTGATGCACCTCGTCAGTTTCCAGAGATTGTCGATGACACTTTCACAGTCGCGGCCGACCTCGTTGTAATGATAGACTTCCTTCGTAATGATCTGATCGAGCAATGCGCGGTCCTGATGTGAAGTGAAGGCCTTCAGTTTACTGATGAGCGTCAAAAGTTCTTCCTTGCTGAAAGCGCGGCATCCGATGAGTACTTTGATAATGGCGATGAGTTCCTTGCTGAGGAGCACATGGTCGAATTCCAGATGATATGTCTTTGAGCTGGCTGAATATCTTAGATCTTTGTAGTTGACGAGGTCCCTGTTATCTGATAAGAAGTTCTTGATTTCGCCGATGTCTCTGGAAATGCTCTTCCCTGACACTCCATATTCATCTGCTAAAGCCTTCGTATTGATATTCCCGCCGACCATTGCCCTGTAAAAGATCTCAAGCATACGATTTTTCTTGTCTTTGGCTTTTACCATACAGCGCAGCCCTCCTTCCCTGTAGTATTTTTATTCTGTATCTATTGTATGAATGGGGAGGGACAATAGTCTGTCCCTATAAAATCGAAGGTTCAGATTTCTGCATCAAATTAGCAATTTTATTCAATTTTCTTCAGGAAATCGGTATTTCAGCGCGAAAAAAGGCAGCGGCCGGGGATGGCTGCTGCCTTTTTTATAGGTATTCTTTTTACAAGCTGGTGACGACGGGGTTGTTCAGGTAGTCGTAGACGCGGCGTACTTCTTTTACATTTCTGGTATCGAGCATCTGCGGACGGGCGAGGTCGAGGGCGCGGATGGCGTTCATTTCTTCATCCGTAAGCTCGAAGTCCCAGATATCCAGGTTCTGTTCCATGCGTTCCTTGTGAACGGACTTTGGAATGATGATGATGCCGCGCTGGATATTCCAGCGGAGGATGACCTGCGCGGTGGTCTTGTGATGAGCTTCTGCGATGGAAGTAAGGACGGGATTCGTGAACATGCCGTTCATGCCTTCTGCAAACGGTGCCCATGCTTCCGGCTGGATGCCGTATTCTTTCATAAGGGCGAGTTCATCTTCTCTCTGATAGAAAGGATGGAGCTCGATCTGATTGATGGCCGGAACGATGTCGGTATTGAAGCAGAGGTCGACGATGCGGTCTGGCAGGAAATTGCAGACACCGATCGCGCGGATCCGGCCTTCTTTGTAAAGCTCCGACATAGCTCGCCAGGAACCGTAATAATCAGCAAAAGGCATATGGATGAGGTAAAGGTCGAGGTAGTCCGTGCCGAGTTTCTTGCAGGAACGCTCGAAGGCTTCCTTCGTCTTTTCGTAGCCCATTTCCTGCATGTAGGCTTTCGTCGTCAGAAAAATTTCTTCACGCGGAATGCCGCTTTCCTTGATGGCTTCGCCGACAGCTTCTTCATTTTCATAGCTGCTTGCTGTATCGAGCAGACGATAACCACAGTCCAGCGCATCTTTCACAGCCTGCTTGCAGGCATCCAGGTCCGTAACCTGAAAAACGCCGAACCCTTCCTGCGGCATCTCGACACCATTATTCAAAGTGATAGACGGGATTTTCATCATATTTCCTCCTTACTATGCTGTACGATTACTGTACGTTTTTTAGAATCTGTTAATAGTATAGCATGAAATAGGTGAAAAATGAAAGATGTTAGCAGGGGTTAAAGTGGGTTGAATATGGAATAGAGAGAGCCCACTATGACGGCACAAAAAAGCCATGAGCAAAGGCTGCATGGGGATGGGGTTCATTCATGGAATATGCATGCTTATTATTGGCTATGTCAAATAGCGATCCCTTGTACTCCTTGTTGGTTTTTCGCCAGGATAATGAGTTCGTCTTCTTTATAAGGAAGGAGAATGATCAGGGAGAGGGGGCCGCCCCAAATATAGTAACCTCTTCTTTTTACAGGTGTTCCCAGCATCTTGGTCATGCCGGCTAAGCGCGTTTCAAATTGGTCTCCGCTGAATGGGATCTCTATCCCGAAGAGTTTGTTGTCTATGAAGATGGCACGAATGGTTACAGGTCCCTCAAAGTTCAAAGAGCCCTTAGCATCCGGGATCAGGACGGAATAGTGCGCAGCATCGTCATTGCTTCCCAGAAAAGTGGTTTTATGGGAAGACTGAATGTCTGAGATTGTTTCATCCCAATGAACATCGCCAAAACCATTTGGATCCTGAGAGTTGGTCATAGCACTGACAGTGGGAAGCGGGCTGAATGGAATATAATTTGAAACGAGGGGAGATGCGAAAAGGAGTATTCCTAAAAACAGTATGCGAAGTGATTTTTTCATAGGGATCTCCTTAGGAATAAAGAATGCGGTTTAATAGAGGTTTTCTGACTCAAATTTGAGATGAAAGTAGATATTATAGCATTTATAGAACATATAGTTAGCGGCATGGTAAGGATTTGAATTAAGCACGACAGATTGATTATAAAAAGGTCTCAGACTATTAACATATGTTCCGTCGAGAGTATAACAATTAATATCGGTCATGGTATATTTTATTCCGATGTTCTCGTTGAGTTGGCTCATAAATTTTTTAGCCATACTATTTGTGTCTGATTTATTTGGACTTTCTGCAACAATATTTTCCATTAGCTGTTTAGAGTTTCTATTGTAATCATAGAAACAGGTAATAGTAAATTCAAAAATACCATTCTTAGCATAATCAGGGCCATAGACTTTTGCTCGAATTGTATAGTAGGGGGGAGCATAACGGAGTGATTTTATAGAATAAGAATCTACATAACAAGCGTCAGTTTGCCCTTCAGCTACTTTTACATAGCGTTCGGGATTGTTTTGAAGATCAGAACGTGAAATAGCAAAGGTTGAAAATGGGATTAAGATAAGAGTGAATAGTAGTGTCAGTATCCTTTTCATCGAGAGTATCTCCTTTTAGCAATTATCTAAACTTATTCTATCACCATGACTAATTATTTGAGTATACAAATAATTTATATACGTATCTAGTATAAATGGCTATAGTGTTCGGGAAGGATAAGGAAACAAACGACCGCGAGGTGAGTGGAAAGATTAAAACCATACAACCTCGCGGCGCTCGCGGAAATTAACCCTAACCGCCACTTCGTGGCCCTCCTTCCCCGTCTGGGAAGGTTAACACCATTTCCTTGCTTCGCAAAAGGAAAACAAACCTCGCTCCGCCCCACTCCCCCAACAAAAAGAGCCGCGGAGATGATTTCTCATTTCTGCAGCTCTTTTGTTTGGATGCTTTTTTCAAGACTTCAGTCTCTCGCCGCTCATCCCATTTTTCTTCTGAGGATTTCGAACCAGGTTTTGTACTTGGTCTCGTCTCCTGCGAGGCATACGCAGTAGAAGTTCATCTGCGCTTCGGGGTCGGAGAAGGGGACGGAGAGTCTGTCTCCGTAGTTTCCTACGACGCGGAGGCTGATGTCGGTCGAGAAGCTGGGGAGCGAGGAGTGTTCCACGAATTCGCGGAAGGATTCCTGGTCGTCCTGCATGCGGAATTTCGAATTCGGCATTTTCCCGCGGACGATCGGGCTCCAGACGCCTACGTTTTTCATCATGAGGAAGTTTTCCCCGTTCAGTTCATCGAAGCGGATGGACGTGTCGTATGCTCTCTTGTGCGAGGGCGGCAGGCAGGCGCAGAGGTGCTCTGAGCCGCAGGGCTCGCTGTAGTGCGCTGCATCGTCCGAGGGGTGATTCAGGATGACGAACTGGTACGTGTGATCGGCAAGGCCGGCAAGGAGTTCCTTCTCCGGCTTGATTTCCGTCGAGACTGTCATCCCCGTGAACGCGTCCGTCAAAAACGGCACGAGCTCCATCATCGGCCCCGGCGCGCAGGAGCCGACCGTGATCGTCCTTCTTCTGCGGTCGAGCGCCTTCACCTGCGCGATCATCTTTTCCTCCTCTCGGAGGATTTCCTTGGCATAACGGGCTGCCATCCACCCGTTTTCGTTCAGACGGATTCTTTTCTTTTCGCGGGTGAAAAGAGGAACGCCGAACGTTTCTTCAAGCTTGTTCATCGATCTGGTCAGCGTCGGCTGTGTCAGATGAAGCACGGAAGCCGTCTCGGACAGCGTCCTGTGCTCGCTGAATACAACCAGGTGCTCCAGCAGGTATGATTCGATCATTTCTCTCTCCTTTCGCAAACCGCCTTCCATTCCATGTTTTTAATTATAAACTGGCATAATATACCTTGCAAGTATATTTTTATACGCATCTTTCATTTTACCCGGCCTCATTTTTCTCCTACAATGAATATGTAAACAGGAATCAAATTCATGAAAGGAGGCACCCATGAAATTACTCATCGCTTATTTTTCCTGGAGCGGCCATACGGAACGGATTGCAAAAATGCTTGCCGTCAAAACAAGGGGGCGGCTTTTCCGGATTGAAAGAAATCCGCCTTACAGCACAGATTACGAGACATGTTCCGAAGTCGAAGGCAAGGCTGACGCAGAAGAGAAGCTGCGGCCTGCCATGAAGCTCCCTCTCCCGGACATACGCACATTTGACGCGATTTTCCTTGCTTTTCCGATATGGTACTACACCTATCCCGGCGTCATCCGTTCCTTCCTTTCTTCGTATCTTGACTGGATGGGAAAGCCCATTTACATCTTCCCGAACTCACTGGATGAAGACCCCGGCTTCCTTCCCAATACGATGAAAGAAGCGGAAAAAGATGCCAAAAATGCAGAAATCCGTCCCGGCCTTTACAACAAGGAATTGAAGATCATCGACGAATGGCTCGCCTCGCAGGATTTCTTCGAACCCTTGAAGCCCATCAAAAGAAGAGCAAAAAAGGCCTGATTTCCTTCTTATAGGAGAGGCCTGTAATATGCAAAGAATGTATGAATTACTATGTCATTTCATACAGAAAATGTATCAATTTTTTACACAAAAAGGAGATTTGAAATGGAATTTGCCACACTCAATACCGGCGCCAGGATGCCTATGGAAGGCTTCGGCGTCTACCAGATCACAGATCTTGATGTCTGCGAAAAGTCCGTTTATGAAGCCATCAAGGCAGGTTACCGCCTCCTTGATACCGCAGCTGCTTACGGCAATGAATCCGCCCTTGGCAAAGCTGTGAAGCGCGCTATCGCTGACGGCCTCGTCAAGAGAGAAGACCTCTTCATCACGACGAAAGTCTGTGTGCAGGACATGCACAAGGCAGGCGACAAGGCAGGCGACACCTACGCATCCGTAAAACGCTCCCTTGCGCTCTCCGGCCTTGATTACTTCGACCTCGTCCTCCTCCATCAGGCCATGGGCGACTACTTCACCGCTTACAGAGACCTCGAAAAAGCAGCCAAAGACGGCCTCACAAAAGCCATCGGCGTATCCAACTATTTCCCGTCCATCCTCGTCAACCTTTGCGAAAACGTGGAAATCATCCCGGCCGTCAACCAGATCGAAGCGCATCCTTTCTTCACCCGTGAAGAAGACCTCCGTGTCATGAAATCCTACGGCATCGTTCCGCAGGCATGGAGCCCGCTGGCTGAAGGAAATTACGGCATCTTCACCGATCCGGATCTCACCGCCATCGGCAAGAAGTACGGAAAGACCGCAGCACAGGTCGCTCTCCGCTGGAACGTGCAGAGAGGCTTCTCCATCATCCCGAAATCCACTCACGAAGAAAGAATCAAGGAAAACCTGGACATCTGGGACTTTGCGCTCACTGAAGATGAAATGAAGACCATCAGCGCCAAGGACAAAGGCAAGAGCGGCATCATCAACCACTTCGATCCGGACCTCGTCAAGAACCTCAACCATCTTTCATTTGAACATTAATTGACAGTATAAAGGAGAACACCATGGAAACATTCACATTAAATGACGGCGTCGTCATCCCGTCCGTCGGCTTCGGCGTATTCATGATTCCCGTCGGCGATGAAACTTACAATGCTGTACGCACAGCTCTGTCCCTCGGCTACCGCCACATCGACACCGCAGCTGCTTACTTCAACGAAGCAGACGTAGGCCGCGCCATCCGCGACAGCGGCATTCCGAGAGAAGAAATCTTCGTCACCAGCAAACTCTGGCTTCAGGACTACGGCTACGAACCGGCCAAGAAGGGCATCGAGACATCCCTGAAAAATTTAGGTCTCGGCTACATCGACCTCTACCTCATCCATCAGCCATACGGCGACGTACCGGGCGCATGGAAAGCTATGGAAGAAGCCAAGAAAGAAGGCAAGATCCGCTCCATCAGCGTTTCCAACATGACACTGAAGATCTGGAACTCCTTCGTTCCCCAGTTCGACACCATGCCAAGCGTCAACCAGGTCGAATGCAACCCGCTCTACCAGCAGAAGGAAATTCGTAAGCTCATGGCAGAACACGACGTCCGCCTCGAAGCATGGTACCCGCTCGGCCACGGAGACAAAGCCCTCCTTGAAAACCCCGTCATCACAGCCCTCGCTGAAAAATACGGAAAGAACCCGGGCCAGATCATCCTCCGCTTCGAAAACCAGGAAGGATTCATCGTCCTCCCGAAATCCACCCACGAGGAAAGAATCAAAGGAAACATCGACATCTTCGACTTCAAGCTCACCGATGAAGAAATGAAATCCATGGAAGCCCTGGATACAGGCAAAGGCCACCACGACCCGAATGCACCGGGTGTAGCAGAAATGCTCCTTGCCAACTTTAAAGTACATGACTGATAGATAATTAAAAAGAAGCTGCAGGAATGAGCCATCATTTCTGCGGCTTTTTTGCTTGCATATTTGATTAGAGAATACCAACACATTTATATATTTGCGCTATCTGAAAACCTCAAAACCTCGCTGCGCTCGTGGAGATGAACCTCCTCAGACGACTCCGTCGCCAGCTCCCCCTACGGGGCGAGCTCTGACACCCTTAAAC
>ULVO01053780.1_pt1 | contig 44922 bp, 50 predicted proteins | sample 1959521 | NCBI WGS metagenome assembly ULVO01 (sample SAMEA4835788, study PRJEB28245) | human gut metagenome | biome: gut microbiome; material: fecal sample | place: Denmark | collected 2008
GGAGTTGCACCCGATCAGCCGAAGCTTGTGGACTTTTACCACCGGTGGGGAATTTCACCCCGCCTCGAAGACAGCAATATTTTGCATTAACATTATATGACGGTACAGATATATTGTCAATATGTCAATTTAAAAAGTCATACCCTTGTTTCAATTAAATTGACATTTCCGCATATTTTGAACTCTCCGCTATCGGCACTTATAAAATAACTGTCGCCTTTGCACAACGGAAATGTTTCGTTTTCGCAAATCAAAGAGCCGTTGCCATCGATAACGAGAATGGATACAAACGAATTGCTGTCGGCTACGGAGGAATAGCTTTTGTTTACGGTAATGTCTTTGACCGAGAACAGTTCGCACGAAGTAAGGTGTTTTTCGTCATAGCCATCTTTCTTAACAACAGGTGGCATTACACCGTTATTTTTCGGTGGTTCGCATTTTGTAACGTCGAGGGCTTTTTCGGTGTGTAGCTCTCTTGGCTTTCCGTCAGCTCCCAAACGGTTGTAATCGTATACGCGATATGTCGTATTGGAATTTTGCTGAATTTCCGCAAGAAGAATTCCTTTTCCGATTGCATGTAGTGTGCCGGATTCGATAAAGAAAAATTCACCCTTTTTAACCTTCACATGATTTACTATGTCTAAAAATGTATTGTCCTCAATGCGTTTTCTGAATTCTTCATTTGAAATTTTTTTCTTGAATCCGTATATCAGTTCAGCGCCTTCGTCACAATCAATCACATACCAGCATTCGGTTTTTCCGTATTCGCCTTCAACTCGAAGCGCATAATCATCATTTGGATGCACCTGTACGGATAAATTATCTTTAGCGTCAATCAGTTTTATGAGAATGGGGAAAAAGTCATATTTTTGTGCCTTTGTTCCGAGTATATCTTTTCCTGTTTCATTAATGACTTCGGACAATGTTTTACCGTCAAATTTTCCGCCGTCAATAACATTTTCGCCGTCTTTATGACAAGACAGCATCCAGCCCTCAGCGATTTTTTTTAAGTCGCTTTTAAATCCGAAATCATCACGAAGTTTTGTTCCTCCCCAAATATAATCTTTGAACGCGGGTTTTAATTTGAGTATCATCATAAGACCTCCTTTATAGATATTTTATCAAAAAATGCTTGCAAGTTCAATAATTTATATGATTCTGTTTGACAAAGCTTTTTGATATCGATTTTGATAATACGAACATTTATTGACTTTTTTAATACATTCTGTTAATATGATGACATGCCGTTACAGTAAGCAACGTTTAAAATACAGCTGAACGGGAGTGCAAGCCCCATGCGGTAAAATTTCACGGCTTGATAAAAAACGTGCGGCAAATTAAAAAACTTTAAATTTACGCACGGATAATATCTATGATATTGTCCGTTTTTTTAGTTTTTGATAATTGTCGACAACAGAACTTCGACAACAGTAAAGTCCCTCGAAACCGCAAAAGAAACATACACCCGGCAGAGGACATAGAAAGTATAAATAATATGCATATTTGGAGATTAGATAACTGGGAAAAGATTTTGCCGAAAGACGGCTCCGGGCGAACTGGGTTACGGTTTCGATGTGACAAAAATGTTGACCCGGAAGTTAAACGTGCATGCTTACAATTCGGAAAATGGTTGCGTGCAGAGTATTACTTTCCGGTAAGGATTGTTGTTTATGTTAAAGAGGCAGAAAGGATTCGAGCAAAAGACGGCGAACATGTAGTTGGAACCTTTTTTGAGCCCTATTCATACTATGATGAACCATATATCAGAATTGCAACAGGCGATTATGAGGAATTGCTAAGCAAGAACGGAAAAGACAATGCGCTTGCTTCAATTCTTATTTCATTGGCTCATGAATTGACTCACTACTATCAGTGGATAAATAATCTTCAACTAACATCAATGGGCAGAGAGCGACAGGCAAGCAGATATGCACGTTATATAATAGATGAGTACGCCACAACCAGAGAGCACCCGTGACAGAATTAAATTGCCATAAACATTTTTTAATTTGCACTTTACAACTCTCGGCGGTTTTGTTACGTGTCGGCACGTTTTAGATGTATATTAACTATATTGTGCTGATACGTAACATCTTTATTAACCAGAGTAAGTAACGTAACCCAAATAACCGGCAACACCGCCTTGGCTCAAACGAACCCTCTGCGGTACAGAAGCTACTATTACGACAGCGAGACAGGCTATTACCACCTCAAATCAAGGTACTACAACCCTGAATTGTGCAGGTTTATAAATGCTGATAGTGTTGATGTACTTGATGAAGACCAAAATAATGTTCTTGAGAATAATTTATTTGCATATTGCCTTAATAATCCTGTAAATATGGTTGATGATGGAAAAATGTCAAATGCTATACGTAGCACTGCCACTTTAGGAATGTTGATAACTGGATTGCTTTTTGGATGGCAAGTATCTGCGGCTATTATCATAGCGATTGCTACCATTGCGGTTGTACAAATTTTAGTTGTGTATGCTAAAAGCAAAAAGATGAACTGGTAGACCTGAATTAAAAAAACAAGGACGAGAGGGACTTGAAAAAAAGGAACAAGAAGGAATAGGTTGGAAAAAAGGTTCGGCAAAAAGCAAAGAAAACAACCAAGACCACACAGCCCTAGTAAAAAATGTCATAGGAAGAAGTTTGATAAATAATGAGAAAATTATGGACGTCAAACAATTGGAATGAATATATTTGCGAAAAATCAAGACCCGGAATTCGACTGAAATTTGATAAGAATGTAGACGCTGAAGTGAAACGTGCATGTAAGCAATATGTTAATTGGCTACGTACGCAATACTACTTCCCAATTCGAGTGCCAATATATTTAAAATCCAGTTGTGAAATTAAAAGCTGTGCCGGAGAGAAAGCCAGTGCTTCTTTTTTTGGCCCATTTGATATAAATAACGAACCTTTTATCAGAGTTGCTGTTGGCGACTATTATGATTTGCTAAATAAGAGTGATAAAGATGATGCATTAGCTGTAATTCTTGTATCAATAACTCATGAATTAACTCATTATTTTCAATGGATAAAACATCATGATGAATGGTGTTATGCGGATGATGTTTTGAATAATTATTACGAACGCCAAGCATTATATTACGCAAATGTTATTGTTTATAGCGATTATGCTAATATCGTTGATCACCCTTAACGAATAAAATAACAGAAAAATTAACACGGGGGCGGTTCTGTGTGATGAAAGATAGGAAAGGAAATGTTGGCATTATTGTATCGGTTAATACCGGAGGAGGAACACCATCTGCCTCACTTTCTAAATATAAAAGCAAAACTAACGCCCCGACAATTTATCATCAAAAAGGGACTTCGGCACAAATTGGTGGTAGTATAGATATAGGAGCATCTTTAGGACTGGAATATGTAGTCTTTCCCGATTCAACAACTAACGATGTTTATCAAGGGACAACTATTTCTACTGGTTTTGGCGTTTCATGCATTCCGGCAGATATACATGGAGAGATAGGTTATTCGTGGGTGTATGGATTTAATATTTACGATGAAATGAATAATGTTTACAATAGGATAATGGAATGGTGATGAATGTGAAGAATACTAAACTTATTTTTTGCTTCGTATTATTTGGTTTCCTAACTGTTCTTTCAGTTTTTCTTGGCGCTTTTCACACTTTTTCTTTTTGCGGATTTGCCCTTGACAGTCAAAAATTATTATACGTAGGAAGAGATAATGCAATAGAGGTTTATAGCGGAACAGAGAAGATTTTAGAGATAAATCCTCAAACTTCGCGGTCATATGCTTTTACTGTAACCGATGATACCATTGTATTATCTACGGCAGAATTCGTGTATGAAATTGATTTAAAAGGTAATGTAATTAAAAAAGTGAAGATGTTAATTCAAAAACATATACCGATATAGAGAAGTCAAAAAAACATTTCGTGACATCTGACAATGAATATTTTTTAAAAAATAATTTCGGGCGATATAAAATTATTGATAAAAACAAAAATGTTTTATATGAAACCTCTGCCAAAGAATTTACAGTTAAATTATTATTTGTCGTGTCTGTTTTTATAGAATTATTGCTTATATGTATTTTTCTTAAAAGCAACGATGTATTTAAAACGGCAGAAAGCAAGTTTAATAATTTATAAACTATATCGGCACAATTGAGCAGTTCGAAGAACTGTTTGACGGTAAAATAGTGAGAAAACAGTCAAACTAAAAACTGATACAGGCGCAAAAACACCAATTCGCATATATACTAATCGAGAGGGGTTGTAAAAATATATAGTTTTATCAGACTGCTAATCGGATGTATATTTTTAATATGTTCTTTCGTGTTGATAAAAAGGTCAAAAACCGTTCATAAAAAAGCCCTGTATATTGTTTTTTTATGTTTGTCGGGAATACTGCCGACGGTGTTATCGTTTATACCGTTTGAAAACAGTTTTATAACATTTAAATCTCTCGACTCGGCTTATCATTATGTTTACGGCAAATCTGACATGAAACTTGTTGTAGAAGGAGACGATTGCGATTTTGTTGTCGGCAGCCAAAAAGACAAGGACAAGGTAACGTATGCATTTATGCCCAAAACCGCCGACGGATGGAAAGCAAGTAAAAATATCAATGCCAAAAGAATAATTGTACAAAATTATGATTTCTGTTTTTTAGATGTTTACCAGAGCAAAGGCACAAAAGATTATTTTATAACTATCCTTAATAAAACCGACAAAGACTTGATTATTTCCGATAAGTACAATAGCGAATTTGAACCTCTTATAAGTGGCGGAGATTCTCTCGGACAGACGTATACTACTTACTATGCTCATATTCCCAACTTTGATTCGTCATACAGCTTAACTGTAAACGGTACTGAAATAGTATTGCAAAAGCCATAGTTTGACAACGTTTTTCAACCTTGTTACGTGTCGGGACATTTTAGATATATATTAACTATATTTGTGCTGATACGGCGTAAAGACCGAATATTTCTATAACGGAAGCTCGTGCAATGGAGCAGATTCTAATTTCTGCATATACACTTGATAATTTACTCAATGCTGGAAGAGAAATTGCAGTGGGAAATGTTGCTGGTTTTACAGGTAGAATTGATAATGTTATTAGCATCTTTGAAGGTGTTGCAGAAGATGAGTTATTAAATTTGATGGGACGGTGATAAAATGGGTACTTGGGGCACCGGTCTGTATTCAAATGATTCTGCTTGCGATATTCGCGGCGATTATATAGACAAACTAAAGCGCGGAAAAACAAATGATGAGGCAACACAAGAACTGATTAACAGCAACCGTGATATTATGGGAGATGTTGAGGAAGAACCGTTGTTTTGGTTTGCCTTAGCAGACACGCAATGGAATTACGGAAGACTGCTTCCAAAGGTAAAAGAAAAAGCGTTGTATTTTCTTTCACAAAACAAAGAATTGCAGCGATGGAAAGAATCCGGTGAAAGGCAGCTGACTTCGTGGATAAAAACTCTTGATACGCTGAAAGAAAAACTTGAGTCCCCTCAACCCCCTGAAAAAAAGGTGTACAAATATAGACTTTACCGGTGCAAATGGCATCTTGGAGATGTTTATGCATACCGTTTTTTCGGCAATTACAGCAAAGAAAAAGGCTTCTATGAGAAATATACCGTTTTCAGGAAAGTATCAGAGTATTCTTGGTGGCCCGGACACATTGTTCCTGTTGTTCAGGTTTATAAATGGGTTGGCGACAATGTTCCGTCTTTAGATAAATTGTCAAGCTTTGGTACACTTCCAACCTCATATGACTTGGATTTATCCCCTGAAGAATCGCCTGATGGAATTTTACTGATTTCGGAATCTGACAAGACTATTCCGAAAGACAATCTTATGTTCCTCGGAAATCTTCCCGGAAACGATTTAATTCCTTTCCGTGGCCATGATTATTGGCTGAATTATATCCCGGTTGGGTGGGAAACAAGCAAATACAACGAAAAATTTGAGCATTACGTGATTGATATGTATCTTGCTTGTTCTAACAACAAATAGCGAAGTTTTTAGCACAGTCAAACAGAACAAAGCGTTATTGGGCGATATATAATGCGGAAACAATCAAGCATAAAAACATGAAATGACAATTTCAGTATAGCATCCTGCGATTTTTGTTACGTGTCGGGACATGTTAGATATATATTAACTATATTTGAGCTGATACGTAACAATACTTTAACGGACAGGCTGTGACCTATGACGAAATCGGCAATCCCATCACTTTCGGCAGTAAGTCGTTTGTGCGATTGGAATTGTTGTTGTAGCTACAGATGATGTTACAGGAATCGGTGTTATTGACGATTTCTTGTTTGGACCGTTAGGTGCCGGTGTTGGAGAGGGCTTGATTCTGATATTTGGTTAGTTTGAGAAAGGAAACATTTATGTGGGAGACAATTCACACCAACGACGAAATATTGAAGTTTATGGAGAGTGTATGCCATTTTCACGATAGTTGTATAAAAGAGATAAGTTATATAAGTGGAGCATATGTTAGTGAAAACCTTTCAATGCATCCATTGAATGTTCGTAGGGTTTTGCGAGTTGTAATTCAACGACAATACGAAAAGGACTCTATGATAGAGATGGAATTTCAAGGATTAAAACACTTGAAACTTTTTCCGGTTGATGAAAGTTATACCTGCGAAATATTAGATTCTACAATGATTATGAAAGACGGAAACTTTTACTGGTGTGACTGTGGTAATGTGTCAGAATCTGATTTAGATGATTATGCGGGTACTTTGATTTGTGCTTCAGGGTTTAGATGGCGTTCTATCGAGAATCATATGGGGGATAAGGCGTTCTATCATTCTGACGTATAAGGGCGAATGAGCATACACAATGCCCGCAAGCATCGCCTTTTGGGGATATTGTTGCTGCCGCGGGCGTTGCACTATTAACTGTAGGTGCAACAATGGAAGATTGGATAAATGCAGGTTTCGGTTCGATTTGGACACAAGCGGTTAAATCGGTTGTCGTTAAATGGGATGGAGGCTATTAAAATGGTAGATATTACAGAAATTCTGGATATGCTCGATTGGCATATGCCCTCTGAAATTCAATCCAAAGGAATATCCTTAGCAAGAAATACGGAAACAATTATTCCATTTATACAACCGTTAACACCAAAGCATAATAAAAATGTATGGGAAAATTGTGCTGTTATCATTTCGGAAAGAAGCGACGAAGAAATCAAGCCTCACTTACCTGAAATGTTAGAATGGTTGCAAGACATGAATTGGCCGGGAGCTTTTTGCATCTTGAATAGGTTGCAAAAATACTCAGATGAAAATTCTCTCTGTAATGCAATAAATGTTTGCATTAAAAAAGCAAAAAAGTGTAGGGATGAGGTTTGGGAAAGCAACTTGCGTTTGCTTCTGCACAAACAGTAAAGGAAATCCTAAAGAGTAAAGAGTTTATACCAGCAAGCATCACCTTTTGGGGCAAAAGGCAACTATTGGGATAATTCCAAGTTTCTAAAGATTTCGGCAGTACTCCTGACAAGTTTTGCCTTTGTGGTATCACGACGGCGCTGCCGGTAGTGCGGTAAAAGTCTCACAAGCAGCGAAAGCGTGGAATAGTAGCACCTTTAAATCAGGGTATCAATCAATGAAATACCACTACAATAAGCACGTAGTAAGCGAAGGATTGACAAAGGAAAATAATGTGCTCGAATATACACGAGATGCAGTAAGCTTTGCCAATCGAAATTCTTCGGTATTGAAGTATACCTACAACTGCAAATATGGAAATGCATCTTGGAATTTTACTTGTTTGACCGGACAGGGCGGAATGTTTACATCGACTGGTAAAATTTTAATGTTTTGGTATAGGTGAATCTAATGAAAAACAAACAACACGAGTACATTTTGAAAGCGTTTATAAACTCAAGGATTCCTATGGCGATTCGTAGAAATTCTCCAGAACTTATTGCTATTGATTCTGCTGTAGGGGGGTATTGCTCTCAATTGATACATCGAGCAAAATTCATTGAACTCCCATCGAGTGAAATTATTTCTAAAACCGAAAAAGCTGCTTTTTCAGAATTGATAAATCAATCAACAGGAATGGAAAAAGATGAATTAGTTGTGTACTATCGACTTGCAATACTTGTGGAATCTATACTGATTCAATATCGCAAATAACATATGCCCGCAAGCAACGCCTTTTGTGGCAAAAGGCAACTGCTGGGATAATTCCGAGTTTCTAAAGATTTCGGCAGTACTCCTGACAAGTGCCGTGGTATTCGAGCGGCGATGCTTGCCGGACAAAGCTTTAACGCGCAATATGAATTTGGAATTAATGTTATCAAAATGTTTATGTGAGGTGTATATGAAAGATTATTATAATTTGTTTGTGGAGTTATCGCTACAACAGTGTACTAAAAACGACTATGGAAATAAACTAAAAGTAAAAAAACATAATGTAGCTTATAAAAAACTTAACAAGTTGCAAGACGAAATGATGAAAAACATCGGTGACGACGCATTACATGCGTTGCTTAATCACGAAGATGATAGAGTAAAAGTCAACGCCGCTTCTTTCTGCTTAAATTCAGAGGTCTTAGTTGAGCAATCCATTCTTACATTGGAAAAAATAATTGCTGGTTCAAACGATCCGACAATATGTTTTTCCGCAAAAATGTTATTACAAAAATTCAGATGAATTATACCAGCAAGCAACGCCTTTTGGGGACAAAAGGCAACTGCTGGGATAATTCCAAGTTTCTAAAGATTTCGGCAGTACTCCTGATAAGTGCCGTGGTATTCGAGCGGCGCTGCTTGCCGGTACATAGCAGAATCCAGCCGAGACGGGTTAGTACCATCTCAAATCACGCTATTATTCTCCCGAAGTCGGACGGTTCTTGAATGCAGACGGTTACGTGCAAACCGGACAGGGATTGTTAGACAAAAATATGTTTGCATATTGTGGCAACAATCCTGTAAACAGGAGAGACAATAACGGTAATGCTTGGGAAGATGTAAAGAAATGGTTTTCAAAAAGGTGGAACGCATTTAAGAATTTTGTAGGTAATACTTGGAGCGCAGATAACCAAATTGAAAATACTGATTATATTTACTATAATATAAGTATGATTTGGCCAATTGTAGCTGTAGGTGCATTGGTTGGGATAACAAATATTCCTGAATAGAGTGGTTATCCTCAATTGCAGCCACAACCGAATTATTAAGAAAGAGATGTCATTATGTTTTATATAATAAGACTTGTTATAGCGTGTATTGCTGTTTTGCTTGCATTGCTTTTTACAAAACGTACTAAAAATAGAAAACGCATTGTTGCTATTGTACTTGTTATGGTTGCGGTTTTATATCAGCTTTCTGTTGTTTTTCCGATTGAACAAATACATAAATACGATAATGTTGAAGAGGTATTTGATTATATGTATTCTGGAAATATCGATTTTATAGAATATGGTCAGGATTCGGCATTTGTTTCATTCAGGCAGAAATCCTCTCCCAATAGGTTTAGGTCTGCAGTGATTTTGAAAAAGGACGGAAAATATATAGTCGGATTTCCTAAAAAGAACCAACGTATTTACTATTGTTCAGGTTCAGGGGTTAGTGTAAGCTTTTACCACCTAAAAGATACTAACGATTATTATTTGACTATTTTCGGCAGTGTTGCTCCTGATAGTGTGTCGGATTCTGAAAATCACAAATTTAATTTTGCCAACGGCAACATATCAAGCACAACTACAGTTTATATTAAAGACATCAGTAATTATAGCTTGACTTATACCGGATTGGAGCACGAATACACGATTTCAACTTATATGGAAAATGAAAAATTATGCTTTAATGTGACAGGCGATATTAATAACAGCTCGGAATACTTAAATAATATATAAAATATAAAGCAACATAGTGGACGTTTTTGTTTGCAGAAAGGAGTTAGGCTCATATATAGTTAAATAAAAGTGCCGTGGTATTCGAGCGGCGCTGCTTGCCGGTAGACGGCATTTTGTTTCAGCAGATAACCGTCCGGAAAGACACAGCCACGGAGGGGGACACCCCCTCCGGGTACATAACAGAACCCATCCGAGACAGGTTATTACCACCTCAAATCAAGGTACTACAACCCTGAATTGTGCAGGTTTATAAATGCTGATAGTGTTGATGTACTTGATGAAGACCAAAATAATGTTCTTGAGAATAATTTATTTGCATATTGCCTTAATAATCCTGTAAATATGGTCGATTGTGATGGAAATAGCGCAGTAGCTATAGCAGGAGGTTATGGTTTATATGTATGGGCGTTTGCCGGGGCAAATGCATGGAATATTATTGGTCAAGCAGTACTTGTTGGAATGGCTGTTGTAACTATTGTATTAACAATAAAAATAGTTTGCGATAAAACATCTGGCAAAAAAACTACTAAAAATGGTTCACAGACTGCCGGACACAGGACTACTAAAAATGGTTCAAAGAAAAAACTAATGACAAACATACAAGACCAAGACCGGGGCGTCAAAGTGAAAAGAAAAAGATGAAACCGTCTTGGAAAAGAAGGAGGTAAAATAATATGGATATTATAAACAGCATAAAATTTTGTCGAGACAAGCGAAAGGTTGCAAGCGTATACCTCGATAAAGAGGACACATGCCATCATCTGACGGGATATATTACCGCCTGTAATGATGACGAGGTGCTGATAGCCCACATTAACACCCGTGGTGAATATGACGGATTTGTATATGAATATGCAAGCAATGTTTATCGTGTTGATTATGACGGAGAGTATGAAGATAAAATCGGGACGCTGTATAAATTAAAACATCAAAGTCACCCGCAATTTGAACCTGATGAAGGAAATATTCTCTTCTCATTGCTGAAATTTGCTGAAAACAGCAAACTTTTGGTTTCGTTGGAGGATGAAGAGAACAGCGTAACCGGTTTTTTGAAAAGCTTTTCCGACACCCAAATTGAGCTTGAAACCGTAAATGACTACGGTAAATACAGCGGTGTTACCGTAATTGATTTGGAAATGGTTGAAACCATTTCCGTTGACACCGATTACGAGCAAGACGTTAAATTGTTGGCAGATAATAATACAGAGAACGGTTCTGGGTGTTGAAAGCCGTGCGAAACAGTTGAAGTGTGTATATTTATTTTATAATACACCGCCTTGGCTCAAACGAACCCTCTGCGGTACAGAAGCTACTATTATGACAGCGAGACGGGTTATTACCACCTCAAATCACGCTATTATTCTCCCGAAGTCGGCAGGTTCTTGAATGCGGACGATTCCGAAATAATTGACGGCGGTAATGATCACATTCTCGAAAACAATCTATTTGCTTATTGCTTTAGCAACCCAGTCAATATGACAGATGATACTGGGCACTGGCCCAAATGGGCTACAAATTTGGTTAAAGTTGGTATTGGCGCACTTGCGATTGGAATTGGAGTCGCTGCGACTGTTGCTACGGGTGGAGCAGCAGCACCAGTATTAGTGGCTTCTCTTAAGATAGCAGTTACAAGTGCAGCAATAGGAGCGGCTATTGGAGCAGGAACGAATGCAGTAAATCACCGTGCTTCAACAGGAAGTTGGAATGGAGTCGGAAAGGCTGCCTTAAGTGGTGCTGTTGACGGAGCTGCTGATGGTTTTATGTGGGGTGGCATTTCAGCAGGTGCTACATTCACTACTGTTGCTGCAAAAGGAGCAAAAATACAACAGATAGGGAAATTAAAGCCTACCAATAAATCAGGAAAAAGTTATCGAGGTGTGCAATACAAAAATCGAAGAGGAAGTTTAAAATCATTTGAACTCCACTCTCCTCATAAAAGTGGTCCTCACCAGCAATGGCACTGGCAGCGGAACACATGGAATCCAAAAACAGGTGGAATTACAGGACGTTCAATTCACTGGACACTATTTGGGAGGAGATTTTGATGAAATTTGCATATGATAAAAGTAAGGCACAGCGTATCATAAATCATGAAGATATAATGCTTAAAACATATTCTAAGATTATTAGTACCTATACATCATTGTTTGAACAATACGATTGTTCTCTTAAAGTTAGACTTTTTTGGATTGATTTTTCTACCGAGAGGCGTTCTAACCGTCGTTTGCCGTTTCGTATTGGTTATGCGTGTTATGTATGTTGTGAAGTTCAGAGAGACGGCAAAGAAGTACAAGTAAAAAGTGCTGATGGCGAAGCAGATTATTATTCATTATCAGCTACATGGATGGTGTCATCAATAGAAAGGAGCTTTTTAAAAGCAAAAGCATCACTATATTCAGACACTGATGATATTGAAAACGACATGAAAGAATTGTTTCGGTTGTTATCGAATGACCAATAGAATATGCTATATGTGTAGCAATATCGGCCGTTATGAAGCTTGTAATACCATACCAGCAAGCATCGCCTTTTGGGGACAAAAGACAAAATGTTAGGATAATCATAAGCCCTTAAAGGTTTCAGGAGTACTCCTGACAAGTTTTACCATTGTGGTATAACAACGGTTCAAAGGACTGTTTGACGGTAAAATAGTGAGGAAACAGTCAAACTAAAAACTGATACAGGCGCAAAAACACCCTCTGCTTTTTTAATGAAAGTGGAGGGCGTTTTTTGCATTTAAGGGCAAATCAGACGTTTTTTTCGTCATATATGGATGTGAAAACCAAGTAGTCCCTTTCGTATGACTTGCGTAAAAGCCGCCGTAAAAACAAGCGGAGAGTTTGTGGTGAAACCATCTCGTCAAAAAAAACCACGTTAAATATGGCACGGGGAGAGCTTGGCTCCCCTCTTTTATATGCAAGATTAGTGTTAACGGTCAGCACATCAGTTTTCCAAACTGAGGGTGGGAGTTCAAATCTCCTATCTTGCTCCAAAACGCTCCATAAAAAAGTAAAAAGGGGAGATTTTTTTGAATACAGAAACCACTTTCCAAAAGGTTGGGGAATACAAAGTTGACGTCGCAGATTCAACAAATCAAGCAATACGTTATGTGAAAAGCAATCCGTGTTGTATTTGTTCATGCGAAAACTTTTGCCCTATAAAATACAAGGGTACGTGTAAGATTTGGATAAATCTGAAATCTGCATTATTTGCGGTTGAGGAGGTAAAGGAATGATGAGAGAAAGGAAAATAAAGAAAGAAGAGGTGTAAAGAATGTTATTTGATATATCAAAAATAGACACGCAAGATGTTGTAAATGTTATTAAAATGTTACGTATCAGCACAAATGTAGTTAATAAATATCTGAAGTGTGCTGATACGTAACATTTTTGTCGTTCGTAATATAATATACCCCTCTTGATGTAGGTTGCACATCAGGAGGGCGCTTTTATGCTATATCTAATAGTGTTACATATTGGTACAAATATAGTGCTATTAAGCTGATAGAATATATGTTTAAATGAAAACAGCTTAACTTATAGTGCTGAATTAGCGGTCTGAAAAGGACAAAAATATAAACCGGTCGAAATAACCGGTTTATATTTCTCGATTTTCCAAAATTTCAGTAAAATATAGTATGGCTTTTTTACTGCAATTTTACTGCAGTTATGGAGTGCACAAGAGTGAATGTAGGGGATTGAAAGGGCGGAATCGTCTAAAAAAGCCCTTTGATACGCCTATATTCACGCTTGTTCTTTGTAGTTCACGGTTGCAGCCGCGAAGCGATGGTGCGGATAACAGGACTTGAACCTGCACGCTTTTCGGCACAAGATCCTAAATCTTGCGTGTCTGCCAATTTCACCATATCCGCAAATTTCCGTTATTATACCAAATGTTTTTTTTAATATCAATAGACAAATTAGACATTTTGTTATATAATAATTATCAATTATTGTACAAAAGGGAGTTGCAGCAATGAGAAGCATTTTCACCGACAAGGTTTCAGACACGATGCCGCTGCCGGAATATCCGCGGCCTCAGCTTGTGCGCGACGGATGGCAAAATCTTAACGGCCTTTATGATTATAAAATATCAGACAGCAGTGAGAAAAAGCCGAATGATATTGACGGACAGATTTTAGTTCCATTTGCTCCCGAGTGTTTTTTGTCAAAGGTCGAAAAGGGATTAAAGCCCACCGAAAGACTTTGGTATTTTAAAAAATTTTCATTAAACGACAATTTGAAAGGAAAGAGTATTCTTTTACATTTCGGAGCAGTTGATTGGGAATGCAAAGTATATATTAACGACACCTTTGTAGGTTCACATATCGGCGGTTATTGCGCGTTTACTTTTGATATTACCGACTTTTTACGTGACGGTGAAAATGAACTTTCCGTTTGTGTATTTGACCCGACGGATTCGGGCTGGCAGCAACGCGGCAAACAGGTTAACAAGACGCACGGCTTTTGGTATACGGCTACATCCGGTATTTGGCAGACCGTTTGGCTGGAGGCAGTTGACAGCTGTTATATCAGAAAGCTTGATGTTGTTCCCGATATTGATAACAATCTTATATCAATCGATATAGACTTATCCGCCGAAATGAAAGGCGTTAAAATTAAAGCTCAGATAATGGACGGCGACAGCGTTTTAGCCGAGAAAACAGTTAAGCTGCATGACGAAATCAAGCTTAAAAAGTACGAATATTGGTCGCCCGAAAATCCCAAACTTTATGATTTGTTTATTACCGTTTCCGTTGGAGATAAAGCGGTAGATTCTGTTAAAAGCTATTTTGGCATGAGAAAGTTCTCAATAGGGCGCGACAAAAAGGGAATAACACGTCTTTTCCTTAACAATGAACCGTATTTCCAAAAGGGACTTTTGGATCAGGGCTATTGGTGCGACGGAGGACTTACGGCGCCTACGGATGAGGCTATGATATTTGATATTTCTGAAATGAAACGTCTCGGATTTAATATGTTGAGAAAACATATTAAGGTTGAGCCGATGCGTTGGTATTATCATTGCGACAGACTCGGCATGCTTGTTTGGCAGGATATGGTAAGCGGCGGAGCGTACATCGGAGATTTCTACGCAGGAGTTTTACCTAATGTCGGTATTTATAAACTCAAGGATAACAAATACAACAGATTCAGCCGCGGCGATAAAAAATGGCGTCGTAACTACTATGAAGAGCTTGAAGAAATGATAAAACAGCTTTACAGCGTCACGTCAATTTACTGCTGGGTTCCGTTTAATGAGGCATGGGGGCAGTTTGATGCTTTGAAAGTCTGCGATTTTGTCAGAAGCCTTGACAGCCATCGTGTTATTGACCACGCAAGCGGTTGGTATGATCAGGGAGGCGGAGATATTGACAGTATGCATAAATATATCCTCCCGATTCATCTGAGAAAATCAAAAAAACGCGCTTTTGTTGTTACTGAATTCGGTGGCTATTCGAATATAGTTCGTGGTCATACTTGGAACGAGAAAAAAGCATTCGGATATCTTATGTTTAAATCCAAAGAAAGTCTTACGAAGGCCTATAAAAAGCTGCTGGATAAGCAAATTATCCCAATAATAGATAAGGGCTTATCCGGTACCGTTTATACTCAGGTAAGCGATGTTGAAAATGAAGTTAACGGAATTTATACATATGACAGAGCAGTTTTAAAAATTGATGAGAATGTTTTGAAGGACATTAACAGTCAGTTAAGATATTGAGAGGATATATATGGCGGCGACAAACAATCAAAAACTTAAGCTTCTTTATATACTGAAGTTTTTGCAGGAGAATACCGATGAGAACCACATTGCGCATGCCGAGGATATAAAGCTTTACTTGTTAAATCACGGTATTGCCGCAGAGCGGAAATCAATATACAGCGATATTTCAATCTTGATTGATTTTGGATATGATATAATTAAGAGTAACGGTTCCGGCGGCGGCTACTTCCTTGCAAGTCGTGACTTTGAGCTTGCCGAGCTGAGACTGTTAAGTGATGCGGTTCAAGCTGCAAATTTTATTTCTGCTAAAAAAACAAAACAGCTTCTGAATAAGATATTTACTCTTACAAGCGCAGAGCAGGCAAAAAAAATCAAATCTCAGGTTTATGTTGATAATAGGCCGAAATGTAAAAATGAAGAGCTGTATTATACAATTGATAAGCTTGACCGTGCTATAAACGATAACCGTAAAGTAAAAATAATATATCGCAGACGTATATTATCGGACAATCCTGACCAAGCTTATGAGGAAAAAGAGCATATAATAAGTCCTTATTCTTTAATTTGGTCAAGTGACCACTATTATCTTGTCGGTAACAAAGAAAAATACGATAATCTTATGATTATGAGAATTGACAGAATCAAACATACAGAGATTATTGACGATTCTTTTTCCCGACCGTTTTCGGAAGTGTCTCCTTACAAATTCAGCTTTGATTCCGCCGATTATGCAAGCAAGCACTTCGGTATGTTTTCCGGCGAACCTAAGCCGATTTCTTTATTGTGCAGTAATGAAATTGTCGAAAATGTGCTTGACAGGTTCGGAGAGGATGCTAATATACACAAAAACGGTCCGTCAAAATTTGTTTTAAATGCCAATTCAGCCGTAAATGACGGATTAGTTTCATGGATTATTCAATTCGGAGGAAAAATTCAAGTAACCTCTCCAAATGAGCTGAAAAATATGGTGCTTAAAAGGGCGGAAGAAATTAAGTCTGCATATACAATTTGATTGTTGTGCAAAATTTACAAAAAATAATCAATATTTTCTGTCCATTATCCATAGCGATACTTGAAAAAAATCTAAGTTTGTTATAAAATAAACAAGATGAAAAATGTTAATTAACAACCGAAAGGATGTAAAAAATGAGTAGTGCTTTAAACAAAATGACAGTCGAAGATTTCGATGTCAAAGGTAAGAGAGTTCTCGTTCGTTGCGACTTTAACGTTAAAATGGAAAACGGCGTTATAACAAGCGACAAGAGAATAGTAGCTTCTCTTCCCACAATTCAGTATCTTATAAAGAACGGAGCCAAGGTTATCCTTTGCTCTCATCTCGGCAGACCGAAAGGACAGGTAAATCCTGAGTTTTCTATGAAGCCCGTTGCAGCTCGTCTCTCTGAGCTTCTCGGTCTGAAAGTTAAAATGGCTGACGATGTTGTCGGCCCGAGCGCTCATGCTCTTGCCGCCTCGCTTAAAGACGGCGAAGTAATGCTTCTTGAAAATGTCCGTTTTGAACCCGGCGAGACTAAAAATGATCCCGAGCTTTCAAAGGCATTTGCTTCTCTTGCAGATCTTTATGTAAATGATGCTTTCGGTTCTGCGCACAGAGCACATTCTTCAACTGCCGGCGTTGCCGCATATCTTCCCGCAGCATGCGGATATCTTATTCAGAAAGAAATTAAGTTTATCGGCGGAGCTTTGGAAAATCCGAAGAGACCGCTTGTTGCAATTCTCGGCGGAGCAAAGGTTTCTGATAAAATCGGCGTAATCACAAATTTAATTGACAAGTGTGATACTCTTATCATCGGCGGCGGTATGGCTTATACATTTATGAAGGCTCTCGGCCACAATATAGGTGATTCTCTTCTCGAGGCTGATAAAGTTGACCTTGCTAAGGAAATGATGGATAAGGCTAAAGCTAAAGGTATTAAATTCCTTATTCCCGTTGATAATAAGGTGGGTAAAGAGTATAAACCCGATACCGAAGCAATGGTTGTTAATTCCGACGAAATTCCCGACGGTTGGATGGGACTTGACATAGGACCTAAGACTCAGCAGCTTTTTGCCGACGCTGTTAAAGATGCCGGTACCGTAATTTGGAACGGACCTATGGGCGTTTCTGAGTGGGACAACTTTGCAGCCGGAACAATAGCGGTTGCTACCGCCATTGCTGATAGTAACGCCATTTCGATTATAGGCGGCGGTGACTCTGCAGCAGCCATACAGAAGCTTGGCTTTGCTGATAAGATGTCTCATATATCGACCGGCGGCGGTGCTTCGCTTGAATATCTTGAAGGCAAAGAACTCCCCGGTATTGCAGCTCTTAACGACAAGAAATAATAAAAATACAGGTGAGTATTTTTACTCACCTGTTAATTATGATAAAGGAGTAATAATTATGAATAAAGCACTTCGTAAAGCTGTTATTGCAGGCAACTGGAAAATGAATAAAACTCCGAGCGAAGCTAAGGCTCTTATTGAGGAGATGAAGCCGCTTGTAAAGGATGCAGATTGTGATGTGGTTCTCTGCGTGCCTTATATTGATATCCCTGCCGCTGTTGAGGCCGCTAAAGGTTCCAATATAAAAATCGGTGCGGAAAATATTCACTTTAAGGCTTCAGGCGCATTTACCGGCGAGGTTTCGGCAGATATGCTCAAGGAAGCAGGAGTTGAATACGTTATTGTCGGTCACTCGGAGAGAAGAACATACTTCGGTGAAACCGACCAGACCGTTAACCTTCGTGCTCTTGCTGCTTTGAACGCAGGCTTTAAGACTATTATTTGTGTCGGCGAAACACTTGAGCAGAGAGAACTTGGTTATACTGAAACTCTTTTGAAATTCCAGACTAAGATGGCACTTACAAATGTAACAAAGGAACAGCTTGCAAATGTCATAATCGCTTATGAGCCTGTTTGGGCAATCGGTACCGGCGTAACAGCCACATCCGACCAGGCTGATGAGGGTAACGGCTTTGTAAGAGCTGCTATCGAGGAAGCCTACGGTAAAGATGCTGCTGAGAGCGTAACAGTTCAGTACGGCGGTTCAATGAATGCAAAAAATGCCGAAGAACTTCTTTCTAAAGTAAATGTTGACGGCGGACTTATCGGTGGTGCGTCTCTTAAAGCCCAGGATTTCTCCGTAATAGTTGCCGCTGCTTCTAAATAATGATTGAATAGTAAGATAAGGTGATTTGAATGAAAAAACCTGTTGTTTTATGTATAATGGACGGCTTCGGCCACAACCCGTCCGATTACGGCAATGCGATAAAAGCTGCTAATACTCCGCGGTTAGATGAATTTATGAAGAATGATCCCATGACATATATCGGGGCTTCAGGAATGGATGTAGGCCTTCCGGACGGTCAAATGGGTAACAGCGAGGTAGGTCATACAAATATCGGTGCCGGCAGAGTTGTTTATCAGGAACTCACAAGAATTACTAAGGCAATAACCGACGGTGATTTCTTTAAGAATCCGGCATTTATGGGTGCGGTTGAAAATTGCAAAAAATACGGTACGGCTCTCCATTTGATAGGCCTTTTATCCGATGGCGGCGTACACAGCCACAATACTCATCTTTATGCCTTACTGGAACTCGCTAAACGTAACGGCATTAAGGACGTTTATGTTCATTGTCTTCTTGACGGTCGTGACGTACCTCCGGCATCCGGCGTTGAGTATATAAAAGAGCTTGAAGATAAAATGAGCGAAATCGGTGTTGGCAAAATTGCTACCTTAATGGGCAGATTTTATGCTATGGACCGTGACAATATGTGGGACAGAGTCGGAATGGCATACAGGGCTATGGTCAACGGTGAAGGCGTACACAATTCAAACGCCGTTGATGCAGTCGGAAAGTCTTATGAGACAATCGATGGTGACGGTAAGCATCTTACAGACGAATTTGTTATGCCCACAGTATGCTCCGAAGACGGCAAAATTAAGGAAAATGATTCTGTGGTATTCTTTAATTTCCGTCCGGACCGTGCAAGAGAAATAACAAGAGCTTTTGTGGATCCTGAATTTAAGGGATTCGAAAGAAAGTATTTCCCTCTTTATTATGTTTGCATGACTCAGTATGATGAGACTATGCCGAATGTTAAGGTCGCTTTTGCACCTGAGGCTCTTAAAAATACTATGGGAGAATATCTTTCTTCTCTCGGCAAAACACAGCTTCGTATAGCTGAGACACAAAAATATGCGCACGTTACATTTTTCTTTAACGGCGGAGAAGAAAAAGTATATCCGGGCGAAGACAGAGTCCTTATCGACTCACCCAAAATTTCAACATTTGACTTGAAGCCTGAGATGAGTGCTTATGAGGTCTGCGACGCCGCTTGTGAAAGAATACTCAGCGGAAAATACGATGTTGTAATTCTTAACTACGCTAACTGTGATATGGTGGGGCACACGGGTGTTTTCCCTGCGGCGGTAAAAGCTGTTGAAACTGTTGACGAATGCGTCGGTAAGCTTGTTGATGCAGTCAATAAGATGGGCGGCGTTACACTTATAACCGCGGACCACGGTAATGCAGATAAAATGTATGCTGAGGACGGAACACCGTTTACTGCCCACACAACCAATCCCGTTCCGTTGATTGTAGTAGGTTATGATTGCAAGCTCAAACAAAATGGCGGCAGACTCTGCGACCTTGCGCCTACAATGCTTGACATTATGGGACTTGCAAAACCTGCTGAGATGACAGGTGTTTCTCTTATTGAAAAGTAATAAGCTTCACCATTAGTGTTGCTGTAATTACACTAACCATATTGGCACACAGCGAAGCAAAAGCTGTGTGCCTTATCTTTTTTATACCTATTGCTCCGTAATAAACGGTTATTACATAAAAAGTGGTTTCAGTTGACGCCATTACAGCGGAAGCACATCTGCCTATAAATGAGTCGCAGCCATAGTCTTTGAGCAGATTTTCAAATATGCTTAGGGACCCGCTGCCCGACAGCGGAGTTAGTGTTATCAGAGGTATCAGTTCGGCAGGAATACCGATATTTGTAAAAACAGGCGTTATAAGTTTTGTGAAGTAATCGCAGAGACCCGATTTTGTAAACATATTTACTGCCAGCATCATTGCCGTAATCGCCGGAAAGATGGCCAATCCGGTTTTGAGTCCTGACGGCACACCATCGGTAAAATCCTGAAAGACGTTTCTCTTTTTCAAGAGCGAATAACATACTGTCCCTGCAATGAAAATAATAAATATGTAAGCACCTATTTTATTCATATTTTTTACCACCGAGCATCTTTGTCAAAATAATACCTGTTGCGACCGATGCAAATGAGGCTACGAGCGAAGCCGCCACAAAGTCTAAGGGATTTGCGGCACCGTTATTTTGCCTTACAGCTGCTATTGTAGACGGAAACACCTTTAAAGCTGTTGAGTTTAAGACTACAAACATAACCATATTGTTTGTGGCTGTATATCCGTTAGGTCTGTCTTTTGCAAACTCTTTCATAACCAATATACCAAGCGGAGTCGAGGCGTTTCCAAGTCCTAACAGTCCTGCTGCCATGCTGAGACTTATTGCGTCAAAAAGTTTGCTTTTGGGTTTTACATCTTTAAATAAAAGCTTAATAATAGGGGACAGGGCTTTTGAAAATAATTTATTTAAGCCTGATTTTTCTATAATATTCATAATGCCACCCCAAAAGCAAAATACCCCTAATACAGATAGCAAAAATTCAACCGATTGTTTGCCGGATACAATAATAGCGCTTGATAAGCCCTCTGTACTGCCACAAATAAATGAAAATATTACGCTTAGAAGAATTATGGCACACCATATATAATTCATCACTTCTATCACCGATACCATGTATATTCATATGAAATGATAAATAGATATTGCATTTTCGTTGACATAATAATTTTAAAATGCTATATTATGTCAAAAGGAAGTTCCGAATGTTGCTTTTTGTTGAATGTTAGGAGTGAATATTATGAAATCTACGGGCATGGTCCGTGGAATTGATAAAATGGGCAGGGTGGTACTGCCGACCGAGACCCGTAAGCTTTTGAACCTCGTAGCAGGTAAAAGTGCCGTAGAGATATATACTGATGACGACTCCATCGTTTTAAAAAAATATGTTCCGGCGTGTATTTTTTGCGATAGTGTAGATGATATTGTAGAGTATAAAGGAAATAAAATTTGTAAGCAGTGTATTGAAAAACTAAATGCACTTGCAGAAGAATAAAATGCGTATTTTTATTGATGCCGACGGATGTCCTGTCACCGAATCAGCCATTAATTTTGCCAAACAACACAATGTAGAGTGCTATGTTGTATGTGATACTTCTCATGAATTTTCGTTTAATTATGCAAGTGTTATTACAGTTTCAAAAGGCAAAGACAGTGCAGATTACAAAATAGTCAATCTTATATCACCCGGCGATATTGTGGTAACGCAGGATTACGGTCTTGCTGCTATGTGCCTTGCAAAGAATGCAAGGGCTATAAATCAAAACGGTTTGATTTATACTGACAATAACATTGACTTTCTTTTGCAGTCAAGGCATATTTCTCGTGAAATTCGTATGTCTGGCGGCAGAACAAAAGGACCGCATAAACGAAAAGATTTTCAAAATGAAGATTTTTTAAGTTCTCTTAAAAGTTTAATTGAGAATAAATAAAAAACGATATCGAAGTTAAATCTTCGATATCGTTTTTTTGTATTGATTGTAATTAAAGGTTACTTACATGATAACTGAGAGTCATAAGGCTGTCGGAAAGATGTACATTTTCAACTGCAACATTTGGGTAATCCGAAGCAATATCATAATGACTGAAATTCCAAAATCCTTTTACACCGAGCTTAACAAGCTCATCAACAATTTCTTTTGCATTATCGCTTGGTATACAAAGCACTGCAACAGCAGGGGAGTTGTCGCGACAAAAATCATACAGACCGTTAATATGTCTTACGGGTATGTTACGTACAAGCTTGCCTGCAAGTGCTTCGTTTTTATCAAAAATACCGATGAGGTTAAACCCGCGTGCTTCAAAAGACATATGAGAAGCTATGGCGTGACCGAGATTTCCTGCACCTATTAGTATAGTCTTAAGATGATTGTTGACACCGAGTATAGAACCTATTTCTTTGTACAGCTGTTCAACATTATATCCGTATCCTTGCTGACCGAAGCCACCGAAGCAATTAAGATCCTGGCGAATTTGTGAAGCGGTAAAACCCATTCTTTTTGATAACTCACCGGATGATATACGAACTGTTCCGTTCTTTTTTATTTCACCTAAAAAGCGATAATATCTCGGAAGTCTTTTAACGACAGATAACGATACCGAATCATTTTTTGCCATTTCTCAGTTCACCTCACTTTGAAAGCTTTTGAACGGTTTCCATTACATAATCGCCGAATTCACTGCACGTTGCACCGTCTTCTCGTCCGGTAATTACATATTTTTTATCGGTGAACATACAGTAATCGAGAGCCTTTTCAAGAAGATCTGCTTTGTCTTGTTTACCGATGTGCGACAGAAGCATAACTGTAGCACGGAGCATGGAGCAAGGATCGGCATATTGACCTCTTCCTTCGGAAATCATACGCGGTGCAGAACCGTGTATAGCTTCGAACATTGCATATCTTTTTCCGAGATTAGCACTTCCTGCCGTGCCGACGCCGCCTTGGAATTCGGCAGCTTCGTCGGTTATAATATCGCCGTATAGATTTGGGAGAACAAAAACTTTAAAGTCTTTGCGTCGCTTTTCATCAATAAGCTTTGCTGTGGTTATGTCGATATACCATTCATCAGTAGTGATTTCAGGGTACTCCTTGCCGATATTTTTGCATATGTTGAGGAATTTACCGTCTGTCGTTTTAATAACATTAGCTTTGTTGATAATTGATACGCGATCTTTGTGATTCTTACGAGCATACTCATACGCCATTTTGGCAATTCTTTCCGAACCTTCACTTGTTGCTACAACAAAATCAAATGCAAGATCGTCGTCAACATTTATTCCCTTTGAACCTACGGCATAAGCACCCTCGGTATTTTCACGGAAAAATGTCCAATCTATTCCTTTTTCAGGAACTTTTACAGGGCGAACATTTGCAAATAAATCAAGAGCTTTTCTCATGGCAACATTGGCACTTTCGATGTTGGGCATACCGCTACCTGCTTGCGGTGTCGTTGTTGGGCCTTTTAAAATAACGTGACATGATTTAAGCTCTTCCAGAACATCGTCGGGAATAGCCTGCATATGGGCAATTCTGTTCTCAATTGTAAGTCCGTCGATGACTTTAAACTCAACTTTTCCGGCTTTAACATCGTCTTCAAGCATATACTCAAGAACTCGTGCTGATTCTTTTGTTATAATCGGTCCAATGCCGTCTCCGCCGCAAACACCGATAACTATTTTATCAAGTTTATCATAGTCAATACTGTCCTTTTGAGCTTTAATTCTGTCTGAACGTTCTGATTGCTCGCGAACGAGTGCTTCAAACTTTTTTAAAGCTTCCTGCAAATTTTCTTCAGTCATTTTTATCCTCCTATTATAATGATTCTCTTGTGTAGTTGAGAAGAGCGCCCGCAAGGATAATATCCTTTTGGCGTGTTGACAAATCATATTTAAGCTCGAACTCTTCGCCGGTTGTTTCGTTAAGCAACATCACGGGTTTGTCTGAGAGTATCTCGTCTTTTACATTTTTAAGACTGAGAAGGTCGCCCTCGGAAATCTTGTCATAATCATCGGGGTTTTTAAAGTTGAGAGGCAATATACCGGCATTAATAAGATTTGCACAGTGAATTCTCGCAAATGATTTTGTGATAACTGCCTTTATACCGAGATAAAGCGGAACCAAAGCCGCATGTTCACGAGAAGAGCCCTGACCGTAGTTGGCGCCGCCGATTATAATTCCTTTGCCTTCTTTTTTACATCTGTCGGGGAATTCCTTGTCGCACACTCCGAAGCAGAACTGCGAAAGGTAAGGTATATTTGAGCGATAGGGTAGTATCTTGGCACCTGCCGGCATAATATGATCGGTGGTTATATCATCTCCGACTTTGAGAAGTGCTTTAGCTTCAATGCTCTCCGGTAATTTTTCGGTTTTGGGGAACGGTTTGATGTTTGGACCGTAAATAACATCAACCTTGTCTGCGTCTTCTTCTGAAGCGGGCATTTCTATCATATTGTCATTAACAATAAATTTGTCGGGCATAAGGATGTGGAGCGGTTCTCCGTTTTCTCTCGGATCGGTCAATACACCGGCGATTGCCGATACCGCGGCAGTCTCGGGGCTTACAAGGTATATTCCTGCGTCTGCGGTTCCGGAACGTCCCTCAAAGTTTCTGTTGAACGTTCTGAGAGAAATGCCTTTTGAATTAGGCGACTGACCCATACCTATACATGGTCCGCAAGCGCTTTCGAGAATTCTGGCACCCGCATTTATCATATCCGAGAGTGCTCCGTTGAGTGCAAGCATATTAAGCACCTGCTTTGAACCCGGAGCGATGCTCAGGCTGACGTTTTCAGCAACGGTATGTCCCTTTAATATAGCCGCGACTTTCAGCATATCCATTAAAGAGGAATTTGTGCATGAGCCTATGCATACCTGATCAATTTTAATTTTGCCTATTTCAGAAACTTTTTTTACTTTATCGGGCATATGCGGCATAGCTGCAAGAGGCTCAAGAGAAGAAAGGTCTATTTCAATAAATTCGTCGTATACCGCATCGCTGTCGGCAGAAAGCTCTGTCCAATCATCAACTCTGCCTTGTGCTTCAAGAAACGCCTTGGTTATTTCATCTGACGGGAAAACCGACGTTGTTGCTCCAAGCTCAGCACCCATATTAGTTATAGTTGCTCTCTCCGGAACGGATAAAGATTTAACGCCTTCGCCTGTATACTCGATTATTTTGCCTACACCGCCCTTAACAGTCATTCTTCTGAGGACTTCAAGGATTACGTCTTTGGCCGTAACATAAGGGCTGAGTTTTCCGGTAAGATGTACATTGACGATTTTCGGCATGGTAATATAGTATGTGCCGCCGCCCATTGCAACAGCTACGTCAAGTCCACCTGCACCCATAGCGAGCATACCTATACCGCCGCCTGTGGGTGTGTGGCTGTCAGAGCCAATAAGCGTTTTTCCGGGTTTGCCGAAACGTTCTAAGTGTACTTGATGGCAAATACCGTTTCCTGGACGAGAAAATCTAATTCCGCGTTTCTTTGCAACACTGCCTATAAAACGATGGTCATCTGCATTCTCAAATCCTGTCTGCAAGGTATTATGGTCAACATAAGCAACCGAAAGCTCTGTTTTAACTCTTTTAATGCCCATGGCTTCAAATTCAAGATATGCCATAGTGCCGGTTGCATCCTGAGTAAGAGTCTGGTCTATTTTGAGACCGACCTCACTGCCGACTTTCATTTCTCCGCTGACAAGATGTGACTTAATAAGCTTTTGAGCTACTGTGTAACCCATATAGATCGCTCCTAACTTTTTCACATTTTTAACAATCTTATTTTAATCCATATAAAATACTTTGTCAATGAATTATCAAGTGAATTTTCATCATATAACCTGATTTTCTTTAATAATAGGGAAATAGAGATTATATCATAGCAAATCTGCATAAATATAAGAGGTTTATGTGTACCGCTTTGCGCTTGAAAACAAAATAACCTAAAAAAAGCAAAAAAATAAAGCTTACCGCTTAAAAAGGCGGTAAACAATATTTTTTTGCCCAGAAAATATTTGATCCCCTCAATAAACTAAATTATATACGTCATAATGGAAAAAGTCAATAAAAATTTTAAAAAAGTTTAAATTCTTTTATAAATTAAATGAATTTTTGATTCGAATTTGAGAAAAAGTAAAAAACAAGTGCTTTTTTACACCAATGGCAATAACAGTATTTTAAATATCAACCTGGAACAGCTATTGCTATAAAAAAACATTTGTGCTAAAATAACTACAGTTATAAAATGAGTTATTATGGGCATAATGATATTTGACTTTATATGGGGGTATTGTTATGACTTATAGTAATTTGATTGAACCTATTTCTCCAAAAGAATCTCCCGCGGAATTTCCGGATGCTTCGGTAGACGGAGATGACAATACGGACGGCGATATAAAACAGATTGTTGAGACGGGTTCGGTTACTGTTTCCAAAGACGGTCATTATATTCATTGCCTTACTGTGATAGGGCAGATTGAAGGGCATTTTATATTGCCGCCGCAAAACAAAACAACAAAATATGAGCACGTTATACCTCAGCTTGTTGCTATAGAAGAAAGTAGAGATATAGAAGGTCTGATTATAATTTTGAATACCGTCGGCGGAGACATTGAAGCCGGGCTTGCACTTGCGGAACTTTTAAGCGGTATGAGAAAACCTACTGTATCGCTTGTTCTCGGCGGCGGGCATTCAATCGGCGTGCCGTTGGCGGTTTCCGCAAAAAAGTCTTTTATTGTGCCGTCGGCAACAATGACTGTGCATCCGGTGCGAATGAACGGGCTTGTACTCGGCGTTCCTCAAACATTGTCTTATTTTGATAAGATGCAGGAAAGAATAGTAAGATTTGTTGCAGATAATTCTTCGATGAAATCAGAAAGATTCAGAGAACTTATGACTGCAACCGGAGAACTCGTTATGGATGTCGGTACGGTTCTTGACGGAGAAAGTGCTGTAAAAGAAGGCCTTATTGATAGTCTCGGCGGTTTATCCGATGCGCTTGATTGCCTTTACGGTATGATAACAAAGGAGAATAGGTAGTGGTTCTTTATTCTGTGATTTCGCCATATGAGATTTTTCCTTTTACGGCGCCGGAAAATTCAGTAAAGTCTATTGACGGCGGTTATGTGGAATATAGGAATATTAACGGAGAATGTACAGCAGTTTCTTTGCGTTCTACAAATCCGTATGATTATATATCTTCAAAATATTTTAATCCAAAAATTCATTATCGGAGGATATTATGAGTGTTTTAAAAGCTATTATTTTGGGCATAGTGCAGGGCGTTACCGAATTTCTACCGGTTTCGAGCAGTGGACATTTATCACTCTTTCATTATCTGTTGGGAACCACAAGCGATACATCCCTTTTGTTTGATGTAATGCTTCACTTGGGAACTTTAATCGCAGTCTTTATTGTTTATTACAAAACTATTTGGGCTCTTGTTATTGAGTTCTTTAAACTAATCAAGGACATTTTTACCGGTAAATTTAAATTTAAGGAAATTACCGGAACAAGAAAAATGCTGATCATGTTTGTGTTTTCGTGTATTCCGTTGCTTTTCTTGCTTATCCCTGTGGGCGGCGGTCAAAAACTTATGGACGTTTGCGGCAGTTTTGCTGAGGATGATAACCTTTGGGTCGAGGGATTCAGTTTCCTGTTAACAGCTGTATTACTTCTCACTTCTACATATATATCAAAGAAAAAGAAACTTGTAAGAGAAGTTAATACGACAGATGCGTTTGCCGTAGGTGTAGCTCAGGCATTCGCTGCGGCTTTTCCCGGGCTTTCACGTTCCGGATCGACGATATCAACCGGTATGATGTGCGGCGTAAACAAGGAGTATATGGTTCAGTATTCGTTCATTCTTGGTATTCCTGCAATAATTGCCGCTAATATATCTCAGACTAAAGATGCAATTGAAATTCATCAAAGCATCGAAGTGTTGCCTACCGTGATAGGCATAATTACTGCAATGGTAGTAGGTGTTCTTTGCATAAAATTACTTCAATGGATACTAAAAAAAGATATGTTTAAATATTTCGGATATTATTGCATAGCAATCGGTATATTTACGCTTGCGTGCCAGATATTCAAAATTCACTTTTAATGATTTTAATGGAGCTGAAATAAATGCCGGCAACAAAAAATAAGAAAGTTTCTCCGCCGAAAAGAGGCAAAAGACCTTCTACTACAAAAAGTACAAAACAAAATGAAGAAAAAGCGGCGGCTAACAGGCAGCTTGCCGCAATAATTCTTTTTGCCGTTTCGGTCTTTTTTATATGTCTTTCGTTTATTAACGGAGGAGGCTTGTGGGGTGTTTTACGGACTCTCAGTTTTGGCCTTTTCGGCTTCTCGGCATTTATATGGCCGTTGGTTTTAATATATGTTGCAGTTATGGCTACGCTTGATAAGACCGACCAAAAAATCGGAGTTAAGATTTTTGAGGCCGCAATGCTGATAATACTTTTATCCGCTGCTATACATATTTTCGGCTTTCACGGGGTTGTTGACTTTTCGGAAAATGTTATAGATGCCTACAATGCTTATAGATTTGACGGTTCACTTGTCGGAAGCGGTGCTGTCGGCGCAATAATAGGCGGTGCGATATTGCTTGCTACCGGCAGCAGCAAGCCGGCTGCGATAGCTATTATTTTGATATTAATGTTCTTGTTTTTAATGCTGATGACCGGGACAACCTTAAAAAAATTGATGAAGGGTGTTTACAGTCCTGTCAAGAAAGTTAGTGAGTATCGTGAGGAAAAGCTTGAGCAGCTCGCGAGTGCGGAAGAGCGAAATCGAGAGTCGTTTAATCCCGATGTTGATTTAGGCCCGGAGCCGGTTACGGAAAAATCAGCAAAGAAATCAAAGAAAACAGCCGATATTGTCCAATTTGATAATGTGGATAAAAAAGAATCCAATGAAGCTGAAACAAATGAACTTACGGAATCAAAACCGGTGCTTCTTGATGATATAATTAAAAAGATGAACGGTGACGAAGCAAATTCACAAATTTCAAAACCGATAGAAGAAGCTGCAAAAAGCTCTGCGTCTGCTTCTGCGTTAAAATCGGTAAAAGGCACCGTATCCGATGATGAAAATGACAAACCGAAAGCCGAATATCAATTGCCTTCGTTAGATTGTCTGGCCGAGCCTAAAAACGGCCGAAATGTTAAATATGAGGACGAACTCAAGGCGAATGCCACTAAGCTTGTTGATACTCTTAAGAGTTTTGGGGTTGAAACAAGAATTGTTGATATAAGCAGGGGACCGTCGGTAACTCGCTATGAAATCCAGCCTGCCGCAGGTGTTAAAATCAGCCGAATAACCAATCTCTCGGACGATATAGCATTAAACCTTGCGGCTTCGGGGGTCAGAATTGAAGCTCCGATACCTAATAAGGCGGCTGTCGGAATAGAAGTGCCGAATAAAAACCGTTCTACGGTTACTCTGCGCGAAATTATAGATACAGATCAATACAGAAATGCGAAATCAAAGCTCTTTGTCGCGTTGGGCAAAGATATTGCAGGAAATTGCACATATGCAGACCTTGCCAAAATGCCGCACCTTTTGGTTGCCGGCACTACCGGTTCAGGTAAATCTGTATGCCTTAACTCGATGATTGTCAGCATACTTTATAATGCAAAACCCGATGAAGTTAAGCTTCTTATGATAGATCCGAAGCAGGTTGAATTTACGGTCTATAACGGAATTCCGCATCTTATAGTTCCTGTTGTATCGGACCCGCGTAAAGCTTCGGGTGCTCTTGCGTGGGCGGTTACCGAAATGTTGTCAAGATACAAAACTTTTTCGGATAACAATGTGCGCGATATCAGCGGTTATAACAGCATATGCGAGAGTATCGGTCAGAAAAAAATGCCGCAAATCGTTATTTTTATAGATGAACTTTCGGACCTAATGATGGCAGCGCCGCACGAGGTAGAAGATTCAATTTGTCGTCTTGCTCAAATGGCACGTGCTGCGGGAATGCACCTTGTTATTGCCACTCAAAGACCGTCTGTTGACGTAATTACAGGTCTTATTAAAGCTAATATTCCCAGTCGTATTTCATTAAAGGTTTCCTCCCAAATCGATTCGCGCACCATAATTGATACGGCAGGAGCTGAAAAGCTTTTAGGTAATGGCGACCTTTTATTCTACCCGGTAGGAATTGCAAAGCCTCAACGTATACAGGGTTGTTTTCTTTCGGATAAAGAAGTAGAAACTGTTGTTGACTTCATTAAAAAGCAGGAGAAATCTTCTTATGACGATGAAGTAATGAATGAAATCGAGCGACAGGCTGCAATGGAAAAGAAGAAAAACGGCGGAGCTGTTTCGGACGGTGATGATTCCGACGGCGAAACAGACGAAATGGTTCCGAAAGCAATAGAGGTTGTCGTTGATGCGCAGATGGCTTCTACAACCCTGCTTCAAAGAAAACTTAAGCTCGGTTATGCAAGAGCCGCAAGAATTATAGATACTCTTGAAGAACGAAATATTATAGGTCCGTATGAAGGCAGTAAACCGAGAAAAGTCCTCGTAACAAAGCAACAGTGGTATGAGATGAATGCTTTGGCACAGGGTGGAGCTGCAAAAGATTACACTGCCTCCGATGAAAAAAACGATGATACGGAAATTCCGGAGTAAATTATGAATGGTTTCTTACCTGTAACAAAAGAAGAAATGATTGCGCTCGGATGGGATAGCCCTGATTTTGTTTATGTTTCCGGTGACGCTTATGTGGATCATCCCAGCTTTGGTGCGGCTATAATTACACGTGTGCTGGCATCTCAAGGATTTCGGGTGTGTATGCTGTCGCAGCCTAATTGGAAAAACACGTGCGATTTTATGCGTTTCGGCAGGCCGAAGTATGGCTTTTTGCTCTCTTCCGGCAATATTGATTCTATGGTTGCTCATTACACCGTAGCTAAAAAGCCTCGAAGTAAGGACGCGTATTCTCCCGGCGGAAAAATGGGAAAAAGACCTGATAGAGCCGTAATCGTTTATTGTAAAAAAATCAGAGAAGCTTATAATAACGTTCCTATAATAATAGGTGGGCTTGAGGCTTCGCTTCGCAGATTTGCTCATTACGATTATTGGGAAGATAAGCTACGACCCTCGATTCTTTTTGACTCGGGGGCTGATTTGCTTATTTACGGAATGGGAGAAAAGCAAACGCTTGAAGTGGCGAACAGGCTGAAAAACGGTGAAGATATACATCTAATGCATGACATTAACGGAACATGCTATGCTGTTCCCGTTTCCGAAACTCCGCTGTACGGTAAAGAATGTCCATCTTACGAGAATGTATTGAAATCCAAAAAGGAATATGCTGTTTCCGTGAGAATTGAGCAGGATGAGCAGGATCATATTCGCGGAAAGCTTCTGAAGCAGCGTCACGGTAATATGATGCTTGTGCAGAATCCGCCGATGTCTCCGTTAACAAGAGATGAGCTTGACCTCGTTTATTCTCTTCCTTATACTCGTGAGTATCACCCTATGTATGAAGAATTTGGCGGAGTTCCGGGGCTTGAAGAAGTTAAGTTTTCGATAACACACAACCGCGGTTGTTTCGGAGCGTGTAACTTTTGCTCGTTAGCATTTCGCCAGGGGCGGTTTGTTACATCAAGAAGCAAAATATCCGTTCTCGCCGAGGCTGAAAAACTGAAACAATTACCTGATTTTAAAGGGTATATACATGATGTAGGAGGCCCAACTGCAAACTTTAGGTATCCTTCGTGTGAAAAACAGTTAAAAAACGGCTTGTGTAAAGGTAAAAAATGCTTGGCTCCGAGTGCTTGTCCCGCTCTTAAAGCGGATGAAACTGAATATTTAGATATTTTAAGAGAGCTGAGAAGGATTCCAGGCATCAAAAAAGTTTTTATTCGCTCCGGTATAAGATATGATTTTATGCTAAAGGATAAAAACAATGATTTTTTCAAAGAACTTGTAAAATATCATATAAGCGGGCAGCTAAAGGTTGCACCGGAGCATTGCTCCGCTGCAGTTCTCGACAAAATGGGTAAACCGCATATAGACGCTTACATAGAATTTTCAAAAAAGTATTTTGATTATACTAAGCGTATTGGGAAGGAACAGTATCTTGTTCCATATCTAATGTCTTCACATCCGGGAGCCACTCTAAAGGATGCGGTTAAGCTTGCGGAATTTATAAAAAAAGAACATTTACACCCAGAGCAGGTGCAGGATTATTATCCCACTCCGGGAACAATTTCAACTGCAATGTTTTATACGGAACTTGACCCGTATACACTTGAGCCTGTGTATGTGGCGAAAAATCCGCATGATAAGGCCATGCAAAGAGCATTAATGCAGTATTTTAATCCGAAAAATTATGATCTTGTTGAAGAGGCACTTAAACGCGCCGGGAGACAGGATTTAATCGGCCTCGGAAGCAATTGCCTTATAAAGCCGCGCCCCGGAACAAAGCAAACCAAAGCAAAACAATCTTACGGTAAAAATGGTAACAACAGATATGGCAAAAAGAAGAAAAACAAATAAAAAGCAGATATTGATATTCGCAATTATCGCTGTTTTGTTTATGGTTTCCGTTGTAATTACATATTTCCCGGGAAAGGTATTTCCTACTTGGAGTTCGATTTACCGTTATGCCGGAGTGAATGAGACTGCGAGTACAGACACATATCCGTTTATGGTAAGCTATTTGGACGTCGGTCAAGCTGATTGTGAGCTTATAACCTGCGGCGGTCAAGCTGTCCTGATTGATTCCGGAGATATAGACGCATACGATAAAGTTGCCGCATATCTTAATGCTCTTGACATTAAAAAAATAGACTATTTTATTTTGACACACGCACATTCCGACCATATCGGCAGTGCCGCAAAAATTATTCAAAATTTTGAAATCACCAATATAATTATGCCGCGTTATACAGAGCAGAATATGCCCGATACAAACATTTATACAAATTTGCTTCAGGCTATATCCGAGAGCGGTGCAACGGCTTATGCCGCAACTCCCGGAGACAGATATGATTTAAACGGATTTTGCTTTTCTGTTTTGGCACCTAATGCCGATTATGAGGAGCTGAATAATTCTTCGGTGGTTATTAAGGCAACTTACGGTAAAAATTCATTTTTGTTTATGGGCGATGCCGAGAAAAAATCCGAAAAAGATATTTTAAATGCCGGATTTGATGTTTCGGCGAATGTGATAAAGCTCGGGCATCACGGCAGTAAGACATCTTCTTCGGAAGTTTTTCTGAAATCTGTTAACCCTACGCTTGCAATTATATCTTGCGGCGTGAATAATCAATATAATCTGCCGTCTGAAAAAACTCTCGATATGCTCGACAAGCTCGGTATTCAGTATAAGCGTACCGATGTGAGCGGTACGATTGTTGTTGGCAGCGACGGTGAACACATTTATGTATCAACGGAGAAATAGCTATGGATGAGTTTTTTGTTGTAGACAGGGTTGAAAACAATATTGCGGTTTTAGAGTGTCCCGACGGTAAGTTCTTAAATGTTGAGGTTGATTCATTGCCTTTTAAAGTCAGAGAGGGCAATGTTTTATTAAAACAATCGGACGGTACATTTACGTTGTCAAATGACGAAGAGAAAAAAAGAAAAGCCCAAGCCTATTCTCTTCAGGAAAAAATTTTCGGTAATAGGTGAAAAAGACTTGCATTTGCATTTAAATAATGGTATAATACTTCCGCAATTCGCACGCATGGTGATTATCGCAAAATTGCATTTTTATGTCTTGCGTTAAAGTGATCTGTGCGGAGGATAAAATAAGGAGGACAAAACAATGTCAGTAGTATCAATGAAACAGCTTCTTGAAGCCGGTGTACATTTCGGTCACCAGACAAGAAGATGGAACCCGAAAATGGCTGAGTACATTTTCACAGAAAGAAACGGAATTTATATCATCGACCTTCAGAAAACGGTCAAAAAGCTTGAAGAAGCTTATATGTTTGTTCGTGATCTTGCAGCCAACGGTGAGGAAATCCTTTTCGTAGGTACCAAAAAGCAGGCTCAGGATTCTATTAAAGAAGAAGCCGCTCGTTGCGAAATGCCTTATGTTAACGCTCGTTGGCTCGGCGGTATGCTTACCAACTTCACTACAATTAAGCAGAGAATTAAGAGACTCGGTCAGCTTGAGGCAATGAAAGAGGACGGCACATTTGATATGCTTCCCAAGAAAGAAGTTGCTAAGCTCGAGCTTGAAATCGAAAAGCTTGAAAAGTTTATGGGCGGTATAACCGAAATGAAGAAACAGCCGGCTGCTATGTTTATAGTAGACCCGAGAAAAGAGAGAATAGCTGTTGCAGAGGCTAAGAAGCTTCACATTCCGATTATCGCTATTGTTGACACAAACTGCGATCCCGATGAAATCGATTATGTAATCCCCGGTAATGATGACGCTATCCGTGCCGTAAAACTTATCGCCGGTGCTATGGCTGACGCGGTTATCGAGGGCAAGCAGGGTATGCAGGGCGCTGCAGCTGCAGAAGCTGAAGACAACGCCGATGCAGAAACCGAAGCTGCTGCTGAATAATCTTAACAAGAAGCAAAGCCCGTGCTTTAGTGCGGGCTCTGTTTAAGTTTAATTAACTGGAGGAATAAATTATGGCATTTACTGCAAGTGATGTAAAAGCTCTTCGCGAGAAAACCGGCGTCGGCATGATGGATTGCAAAAAAGCACTCGTTGAATCTGACGGCGATATGGATAAGGCAATAGATTTTCTCAGAGAAAAAGGTCTTGCCGCAGCTACCAAGAAGGCAAGCAGAATTGCTGCCGAGGGCGTAGTTATGGCTTACACTGATGAAGCAAAGCAGACAAGCGTTATTATCGAGGTCAATTCCGAGACCGATTTCGTTGCAAAGAACGATAAGTTCCAGAGCTTTGTTCTCGGCGTTGCTAAGACTGTTATAAATGAAGATCCCAAAGATGTTGACGATCTTCTTACAAAGAAGCTTGACGGAAGCGACAGAACAGTCCAGGAAAATCTTCAGGATATGGTTCTTGCTATCGGTGAGAATATGAAGATTCGCCGTTTTGAAAGAGTTACCGGTATTGCCGCAACTTACATTCATGCGGGCGGTGCAGTAGGCGTTCTCGTATCTTTTGATACCGATGAAAAGACTGCCGCTGCTACTGAATTTAAGGAGATGGGCAAGGACGTTGCAATGCAGATTGCCGCAATGTCTCCCGCTTATCTTGACAGAGCAAGCGTTCCCGCAAGCGTTATTGAGCATGAGAGCGAGATAATAAAGGCTCAGCTTGCTGAGGATCCTAAGATGGCAGGCAAGCCCGATCAGGTTCTTGCTAAGATTGCCGAGGGTAAAGTCGGCAAGTATTATAAAGAAAACTGTCTTCTTGAACAGGAGTTCGTTAAGGACGGTAGCATGAATGTTCAGAAGTATGTTGACTCCGTAGCTAAGAAGCTCGGCGCAGACATCAAGGTTACCGCTTTCATCCGCTATGCTAAGGGCGAAGGCCTTGAGAAGAAAGAAGAAAACTTTGCCGATGAAATTGCCAATATGGTTAAGGGCTAATATTTTCTGATATTAAAGATAAAGAGCAAGCTAAGAGGCTTGCTCTTTTTTGTTGAAAACCAAAGGGTATTATGATACAATTTAAAAGATAATTTTGGCGTGGATAAACACCTTTGTATGTAAAACAAAACAATCGCATATATAGGACGTTTTAATTGAAAACGGCAAAAAATATGATATACTGATAGATATAATAATCGGCACGAAAAGCTCATAAAATTTAACGGGTGATGTTTTATGAGCAAAAGGGTGTTTCCCATATGTATATTTGTTTTATGCTTTTTTTGTGTAGGCTTTTATGTTTTTGAATTCCTACGTGCCACAAGTAATGTGTCGTCTGAAAATTCACCGGGAAAATGTGAATACACAATCGTGATTGACGCCGGGCACGGCGGTGCTGACGGCGGAGCAGTTGCGAGTGACGGCATATCGGAAAAGGTAATCAATTTGGAAATCGCATATAAGCTGAATTATATCCTCAGAGCATACGGGCTTAATACCGTTATGACAAGAACAGACGACGAGTCGATACACGACAGTAACGCAAAAACTCTGCGTGAGCAAAAAGTTTCCGATATACATAAGCGTATGTCGATAATGGAATCAGACGAAAACAATATCTTCGTCAGTATCCATCAAAATAAATTTTCCAACAGTTCGCTTTGGGGTACTCAAGTTTTTTATTCGCCTAACACTACCGATAGTGCAGTTTTGGCGAATTGCATACAAAATTCTGTTTGCAGTCTTTTGCAAAATGATAATAAGCGTGTTATTAAGAAATCAGGAAGTAATATTTATTTGCTGTATTACGCAAAAAGAACTGCTGTGCTTGTTGAGTGCGGATTTGTTTCCAATCCTCAAGAAAACAAATTGCTTGAAAACTCGGATTATCAAAGAAAAATGGCTTTTTCCATTGCTTTTGGAATAATGGAATATATAAATACAAAGGATGTGTAATAGTGGCATCAAAGTTAAAAACGGTTTTTGTGTGTTCAAAATGCGGGTATGAGTCTGCAAAATGGTTCGGACAGTGCCCCGGATGCCATGAGTGGGACACAATGAACGAGGAAGTGAAAGCTCCGCAAACCGTTACGGCAAAAAGAGCTTATTCGGACAATTTCCACGGAAAAGTATATAAATTAAACGATATTGTTACTGATACCGAGCATAGATACGACACGGGACTGCACGAACTTAATCGCGTCCTCGGCGGCGGTTTGGTTAAGGGCTCGCTTGTCCTTTTAAGCGGCGACCCCGGTATCGGCAAATCCACAATGCTTTTGCAGATATGTCAGTATTTAGACAGTAATCTTAAAATCTTATATGTTTCGGGAGAGGAATCAGCACACCAGTTAAAGCTTCGCGCCTCAAGACTTGGGGTAACCGCCGATAACCTTTCACTTCTTTGCGAGACGGACGCACAGTATATATGTGAACTTATTTCCGCGGAAAAACCTGATATTGTTATGATAGATTCAATACAGACAATGAATATTGCGGAACTCAGCTCTTCTTCGGGAAGCATAACTCAGGTAAGAGAAACCACAAATATGTTTATGCGTACCGCAAAGACTTTGAATATTCCCATAATAATAGTTGGTCATGTGAATAAGGACGGCAATATTGCAGGACCCAAGGTTTTGGAACATATAGTTGACGCGGTTTTATATTTTGAGGGTGACCGAAACTTTTCATACCGTATTTTGCGTGCCGTGAAAAACAGATACGGTTCCACAAACGAAATAGGCGTTTTTGAAATGCTTGACAGCGGACTTAACGAGGTGGAAAATCCGTCGATGATGCTCATTTCCGGGCGACCGAAAAATACTTCGGGCTCGTGCGTCGCTTGCATTATGGAGGGTTCAAGACCGATAATGGCTGAGGTGCAAAGTCTTGTAACGCCTACCGGCTTCGGCACTCCGAGAAGAATGGCAAACGGAGTCGACTATAACAGAATGTCAATGCTGATAGCCGTTCTTGAAAAGCGTGCCGGCTATTTTCTCGGCAATATGGATTGCTATATAAATATTATAGGCGGACTTAAAGTTGATGAACCTGCGTCGGATCTCTCTATTGCGTTGGCGATTGTTTCGAGTCTTAAGGACAAGCCTGTGCCGGAGGATGTTCTCGCATTCGGAGAAATCGGCCTCGGCGGCGAAATAAGAGCGGTAAACTCCTGCGAACAGCGCATTAAAGAGGCGGCAAAATTGGGCTTTGGAAAATGCATAGTTCCAAAATACAATCTAAAGAAAATTGCCGGAAACTTAAAAGTCGATATTGAAGTAATCGGTGTAAGCAACATAAGACAAGCGTTTGAAGCAATAATAAATTAACATGAAGCATTTTTTAAAAAATCCGTTTTTGCCCGACTCTGATTTAAAAGAAATAATAGTAGGTGCTGCCGCAGAGCCCTTTATAAACGATTTTAACGCTTTGGGTATTAAAACTATTGTCGGAGACTCCGAAAAAGCTTTACAAGCTCCCGTGAGAGGGCATATTGATATGTCAGTTATGACGTTTGGCAGTGGCTTGTATTATTTAAGCAAGACACAGCGCAGGATAGGGGAGTGGATTGATTCCGTCGGAGGTAAAGCTGTTATCGCCGATGAAAATTTAGGTTACGAATACCCTTTGGACGTGCCTTTTAACTGCGTTATCATCGGGACCGATTTTATATGCAACAGTAAAACAGTTTCGCCGCAAATTTTAGGTGTTGCCATATCCAGAAATTTGCGTATAATCGATGTTAAACAGGGTTATACAAAGTGTTCACTGTGTCCTGTAAGAGAAAACGCCGTAATAACCGATGACTCGGGCATAGAAAAAGTCCTACTCAATAACGGATACGATGTTTTAAAAGTCAGCAAAGGCAGTGTTAGGCTGAATGGGTTTGATTACGGATTTATAGGCGGGTGTTCCGCGATGATTTCGCGAGATATTTTGCTTTTTTTGGGCAATTTTGAAATGCACAGCGATAAAGACCGAATAAAAGCATTTTTGCAAAACTATGGAATAACGCCGCAGTCGTTAAACGGCGATGTCCTAACAGATATAGGTAGTATAATACCTCTATCGGAACAGCAGTTATAAAAAAGAAAGGACTACGTGATTATAATGAGAAAAAACAGATGGTCAAATCTTTTCGGTGATATTTTGGCAATAGGTACCGTCTCTACCGTCGCACTTTCAGCAAAGCACGTTGCAAAGAAATACGGTCAGAAATATAAGGGTATCAGCATTAACGGATTATATCTTCTTGACTATGCGGCAGGCAGAATTTTCGGCGATGGGGCAAAGGCTCAGGAAAAGCTGCTTGCGCTTCTCAGCAAAAATAAAAAAGATTCCGATAACGATCTGCGGCAAATTTGTGATTGATTTTAAATTCACGTAAAATCGACATTTTACAATAATTTAACGTAAATTAGGTTGACAAATCAGCTTTTAACGTGTTACTATCTTATAGTACTTGAATATACAACGTCAAAGGGGACGCAATGAGTATTGCTTATACTCATCGTGTCCCTTTATTTTTTTGTGTTTGTAGGAGAAATGTCTTATGAGAATGAACAAAGACGGGCTATTTAAAATTATGCAGATTACCGATATGCAGGAGATACCTAAAGTATCGCCTGACACTATGGCTCTGCTCGATGCGGCAATTGAAGACGAAAAACCGGATCTTGTTGTGTATACCGGCGACCAAATCAAAGGATATGGAGTGTCGTACAAGGGAAAAGGGAAAGAACTTGAGAACGCCGTTGCAAAAACGATCAACACCTTGCTTGAACCTGTTACAAAACGCAACATACCTTTTGCCGTAACCTTCGGTAATCACGATAGGCAGGTGGGTATCTCCAATAAAGATCAGTTTAACGATATATATAAAGCCCTGCCGAATTGCATAGGAACTCAAGCCGAAGGCATAGACGGCGGCGGTACATATAATATACCGATAAAAGCCTCGGACGGTTCCGACAGAGATGCTTTCAATCTGTATCTTTTTGACAGCGGCACCGATGCAAAAGGTGGCGGATATGAAGCCTTTGATAAAAAAATAATTTCTTGGTATAAAGCAAAACGTGATGAGCTTAAAGAGAAAAACGGAAAATATGTGCCTTCGATAGTTTTCCAGCATATACCGCTTCCGGAATACTATTGTATTCTAAGAAGAGTTAAAAAGAATGAAAGAAAAGCTGTTCAAGCATACAGGACGCATAAACACGAGTATTACAGACTCGGAAAAACATGCAGAGTCGGCGGAACCTTTAAAGAGCCGCCGTCAATTCCCGATGTCAACAGCGGCGAATTCGACGCCCTTTCAGAATGCGGTGATATAATGGCAATCTATGTAGGTCACGACCATAAAAATAATTTTATCGGTACTTATAAAAACGTCGATCTCGGTTTTACCCCTTCATCCGGATTTAATGCTTACGGTAACAGAACTAAGCGTGGTGTCAGATGTTTTATACTTGACGAAAAGGAACCTGACAGCTATAAGACATACTCGAGAACATATGAAGATTTAGTCGGCAAAAAAGTGTCAAGACCTGTTTTTGATTATCTTTCCAGCAAAGCTCCGACTACGGTCGATGCCGCCATACCCATGATTGTTAAAGCAATCGGTATTATTGCTGCAATTATAATTCTAATCATTTTACTTGCAAAATTCTTGTAATTACCGGAGGATAAAAATGAGCGAAACTAAAAAAGATAACGGATTTACGCGTTGGACAAAAAAACACGCTGAGCTTTGGAAGTTTATTAAATACTCGATTGCCGGGGGCAGTTCTTCTGCTGTTGAGTTGATTGTACATATGGTTTTACTGAATACGGCATTTAAAGTTCTTACTTCAGTGCCTGTTGTGAATGATGCACTTAATATGATCGGTATAACCTCAAAAGGCTATCTTTATACTTATCTAATTTCTACAACAATCGGATATGCAATTGCATTTATTCTCAATCGAAAAATTACATTTAAAGCTGATGTGAATCCGACGCTTAGTATGATTTTATATGCAATTATGGTTGTGTTTACAATTTTTGCCAACGGTTGGATAGGGTCTGCAATGACAACCTTTGCACAATCTCACAACCTTACCGGCAACCTTTGGGATCTGGTTATAAAGCTTATCGGAATGACGATTCCGACATTATGGACTTATCCGTGCAACAGATTTATTATTCATCGCAGAAAAAAATCAACAATAGAAGCAGAAATGGCGGCAGAATCATTATCTGCGGTCGAAGAGGCTTAATATGAAAACGGAAAGTATGCTGAGTGCCGGAATAGACATCGGCACTACAACCACTCATCTTGTTATAAGCCGCATCGGCATAGGTGTGACGGAGGGCTTCGGTACAGTTCCGAGCGTGCATATAACATCAAAAAAGGTTTTATTTAAAAGTGATGTTGTTTTTACACCGCTTTTACCCGACGGTAAAATTGACGCCCGTGCCGTTACAGCAATTATTAAAGAACAATATAAAAAAGCCGGCGTAACACCGGAAGAGCTGAAATGCGGGGCTGTTATAGTTACAGGCGAGAGTGCCTGCAGGGAAAACGCCTCGGAGGTTATTTCTTCCGTATCTGAATTTGCAGGCGATTTTATTGCAGCCCAGGCAGGCAGTGAGCTTGAATCTTATCTTTCCGGCAAAGGCGCCGGGGCAGACGTTATCAGCGAAAACGAGGGAAAATGTACCGCTAATGTTGACATAGGTGGCGGCACTACCAACATCTCGGTATTTGTAAACGGAAGTTGTGTGGAAACCTGTTGCTTAAATATCGGCGGCAGACTCGTACGAAAAAGTAACGACGATGGCGTTTTTATATCATCGTCGTTATTAAATTTGTGCCGCGCAAATGACATAAACATAAAAAGCTTTGATGATGCGGATAGCATAAATTCGATTCATAAGCTTTGCTCTATACTTGCCTCAAAAATCAAAGAGGCTTTGGGTTTTTGTAAAGAAAAAACTATTGAAACCGAGTTAATAACCGATAGTTTGCTATCCGGGAAATACATCCCCGAAATCATTACTTTTTCAGGCGGTGTTTCTGAATGTATGCAGGAAAAAACGGATAATTCATTTAAATATGGTGATATCGGCGTTATTCTTGCCGATGAAATTAGAAATGACACCGAAACTTATCCGTGCAAGGTTATAACTGAGCTTGATAATCCTATACGGGCGACAGTTATCGGAGCAGGCCAATTCAGTATGGATATTTCGGGAAGCACCATACAGTATGCCGATGTTGCATTACCGATTAAAAATCTGCCGTGTATCGAATCGCTTGAGCGTGTATCCGATAAGGTGTGCGCCATATGCATAAGAGGAGAGAAATCCCCGTCATTCAAAGATGTCGATACTCTTTCTGAAAAGATAGTAACTGCTTGTAAAGAATTGATTAATAACAATACAACATTAGTTGTGATTCTTAAAGAAGATTTTTCAAAAGCCTTGGGGCAATGTCTTCGCAGGCGGTTGCCTCCAAAGTATCCCTTTATTTGTCTTGACGGTATCGAGTGTAAGTCAGACGATTATATAGATATCGGTGAACCTATTGCAGGCAATAAGGCCGTACCGGTAGTTGTTAAAACCCTTGTTTTCGGAGGAAAAAAGAAATGAAGTTAGAAACTGTGCTTTTGGGCAACAGGTATAAATTCTCTTCAATTAAAGAGGTTTTGGCTAAAGCCAATGAGCAAAAAAGCGGTGATTCGCTCGCAGGGATTGCTGCCGCTAACGCCAAAGAACGAATAGCCGCAAAAGAAGTTTTGAGCGATTTAACAGTCGAAGAAATTACGGCAGAGCCTGCTGTTCCTGCAAATGAAGATGCGGTAACAAGAATAATTCTCGGTGATCTTGACACAAAAGAATATGACAAAATCAAATCACTTACAATAGGTGAATTACGTGAAGCTATACTCGACAATATGATTAGCGGAGATGAAATTCTAAAAAAAGCCTGTGGTATGACCTCCGAAGTTATAGCCGCTTTGGCTAAACTTATGGGGAATCTCGATCTAATGTACGTTTCACGCAAATTGCATATCGAGGCTACCTGTAATACGACGATAGGCAAAAAAGGAACATTTGCAGTACGTTTACAACCTAATCATCCTACCGATAATGTAAAAGGCGTAACGGCTTCGCTGCTTGAGGGTTTATCATACGGCGCAGGTGATGCGGTTTTAGGCCTTAACCCTGCCATTGATAATGTCAAGAGCACAACTGATATTCTCAATCTGTTTAACGATGTAAAGAGCCGTTTAAAAATACCCACTCAAATATGCGTCTTGAGTCATATCACGACACAATTAAAGGCTTTAAAAAGCGGAGCACCCATGGATCTCTGTTTTCAGTCAATCGCCGGGAGTGAAAAAGCTCTCGCTTCTTTCGGAACAGATGTTGACATGCTCGCGGAAGCGAACGAATTGATGGCAAGTAAGGGTACGTCAATCGGTCCTAATTATATGTATTTTGAGACAGGGCAGGGAAGTGAGTTGTCATCTAATTCTCATAACGGTGCAGACCAGCTTGTTATGGAGAGTAGGTGCTATGGCCTTGCTCGTCATTACAATCCTTTTCTTGTCAACACAGTCGTAGGCTTTATAGGACCCGAATATATTTATGATACTAAGGAACTGATACGCGCCGCTCTTGAGGATAATTTTTGCGGACACATGCACGGTTTGCCTATGGGCTGTGATATTTGCTACACTAATCATATGAAGGCTGATCAAAATGACAGCGATTCACTATTGGTTATGTTGGCTTCTGCGGGATGTCATTATGTTATGTCGATTCCGCAGAGCGATGATGTAATGCTTATGTACCAATCAACCTCTTACCATGATATCGCGGCGATACGGGAAATGCTTGGTCTATCGCCGATAGAAGAGTTCAGGCAATGGCTTGAGGGTTACGGTATTTGGGAAAACGGCCATCTTGGCAAAAACGCGGGGAATCCGCGAATATTTCTGTAAACGGACGGTGTAAGGTATGGGCGATTATTTTGACAGTCTAAGAAGTGCAACGCCTGCGCGATTGGAAATAGGCAGGGCAGGCAGCAGATATAAAACAAAAGCATATCTTGACTTCAGGGCGGCACATGCTGCGGCAAACGATGCAGTTATGAGTGAAGTCAGCAAAGAAACCTTAGATGATCTCGGTGTTTTTGAAGTAAGGACAAAATGTCACGATAAATATGAGATGTTAACACGTCCAGATTACGGAAGATTGTTTGACGAAGAAACTAAAGACTTTCTGCTAAAAAACGCGACATACGGTGCTGATGTTCAAATTTATTGCGGTGATGGGTTGTCTGCACCGTCAATAAAAGCAAACGTTCCAAATATGTTACCGATACTGCATCTCGGACTTGAAGAAGAAGGCATAAGTGTTGGAAAGCCGTTCTTTGTACGGTATTGCAGAGTAAATACAGCCCGTGAAATAGGCCCTTTGTTAAACGCAAAGGTTGTTTGCGTGCTTATAGGAGAAAGACCGGGACTTCTTACAGATGAAAGTATGAGCGCATATATTGCATACAAACCTCATCCGGAAATGAGCGAAAGCGATTATACGGTAATTTCAAATATAAGCAGATTCGGTATGCCGCCGGTAGAAGCTGCGGCGTATGCTGTAGACGTGATTAAAGCCATGTTAGAACAGAAATGCAGCGGATATAAGCTTAAGCTGTAATTAAAAAGATGAAGTAAATGGGATTAAATCGCAGTGTTTGACTTAATCCCATTTTTCGATTTTATAGCAGTTGCTTTTAGTTGCTTCAACCGGAGCAGGTGCTAAAGATCTTAGGCTTTTTTGAAATTGCAATTATACAAAATAAATGTTTTGTATAATTAGGGGGAGTTAAAACAGGAAAAGTCCTTAAATTACTAGGTTTTAGGGTTATTGATGGGCTTTTTGCCTTTTAAAGTTAATATATGGCTTAAGTCGTCGTTGTTAACTTTATCTGCAATGTTATCTACATTTTACTTCAATTACGGCATTATTTACTTTATA
>ULVO01008843.1_pt1 | contig 42684 bp, 31 predicted proteins | sample 1959521 | NCBI WGS metagenome assembly ULVO01 (sample SAMEA4835788, study PRJEB28245) | human gut metagenome | biome: gut microbiome; material: fecal sample | place: Denmark | collected 2008
AAAATTTGCCTGTTCAGTTAGAAAGCCTATTTAATCCATTAAATCCTATTTCCACCTATTTATATATAAGGTGCGAATCGGATTTCAATGGATGAAATAGGTGAAAATTAATGCGGTAGGGACGTGATATTTCACGTCCGCCCATCAAAATGGTAATATATTGAAAATTAACCATTTGCGGCGGACGCGAAATATCGCGTCCCTACCATGTATATTCCTCCACCCCCAGTAAGCCCTCCCTAAGGGAGGGTTTGGGAGGGTCCGAGGGTTTGGGAAGGTTTTTTACTTCAAAATCAGATTAATCAGGGCGGTTACATCGCTCACGTTGATTTCGCCGTCGCCGTTGATGTCGCACACGGCGTCGGAGTAGGTGCTGCTGCCGAGGATTTTGTTGATGAGGGCGGTTACATCGCTCACGTTCACTTCGCCATCGCCATTGATGTCGCCTGTGATTTGCGAGTAGAGGTCAATATTAATATGAGTAACACTGCCGGCTTGGAAGCTCGATAGTTTCAGATAGGCAGAGTATACCTCAGAATACTCGCTAATACGTGGTCGATAGAAGAATTTTTTACGGCTATCAAATACATAGCCCACGCTTTGCCTGTACACGTCCACTCTTTCATGAGGGGTGCCCACGAGCAAATTAGTGGGGGTGCTGGGTGTGGTGCTGGGGCGCTTGAGTTTGATATCCAACTTATTATCGAAGTCTTTAAGCAGCAAGCCAGTGCCAGCAGGTGTCGATGACACTTGCTTGGTGTATGCCATCTGCTCCGAATTGTCGAACTGGTGTACGACATAGGCTTTCAAGCCCGATGCTTTCCAATCCACAGGATAATCAACCGAGATTGTTCGGTCGTCGCTTATTGAACTCTTCTCGATGTAGGCATTCAGTCGGTCAACGGGGAAGATGGTTTCGCCTTCCAACTTTTCCCAATCAAGAACACCCTCCTTATACGTATTGTATTCTCTCAGCGGAACATAGCAATAGAAATCTTTGGCGTTTTGCCCGTAGAGCTGTTTACCCCATTTACGCGTCCAATTCTTGTTTCTCCAGATTACCAATTCAGAGAGCTGCCTGCAACCAACAAATGCTTCATCTCCAAGATATACGCAAGTGTCAGGCACTTCGAAATTTTTGATGCTTGTGTTGGCAAAAGCTCTGCGCCCAATGTGCACAAATGCTTTCATCTTACCAGTTTCCACATTTTGTATCTGGGTACACATATCGAGTGCTCGGTCACCAAAACCGGTCATCATATACTTTTTGTTTGCGCCGTGAGTGTAATCGGTCTCTGAAAAGGTTGCTGTGAATTGGGTGATGTTAGTGCGATCCTTATTCGCAGGGTGATACACATACCTCGCCTTGCCGGCATAGGTCACACCATCTATTGTAAACGGCGAATGGGAGATTACACTCATGTGATATATCGTATTGTATGGGTCGGCATCTTGGTATGTAAAGTCGTAGGCTCCTTCCATCACCTGAAGTGTGCTCCAATATTGATTTTTCTTAAATGCTTCTTCGCTGCCCGCTGGAACATAGAGCTTGCACGATTTGGGAACATTTTCCAAGTCGATGTAATTATATGCAAATTGGGCATTGTTGAGAATGATTTCTTGAAGATAATTATTCTTTGCTATACATTTCGAATCCATTTTAGTTACCGACGAGGGGATAAGGATTCGCTTAAACGAGTTGTTATAAAATGCATGCGACTCCAATGTCGTAAAGCCACATGGAAGAATCACGTCGGTGGCAATGCGGCAGTTGCCAAAACCGTTAACTCCAATCACTTTCAAGTTTGGATTGAGTTTAAGACCCACCAAATTGGTTTGATCCAGAAACGCTTGTTCTGCAATCGTTCGAACGTGCTTTCCGAGCGTAAGATTGGTTTTAACGCTGAGTGTATTTCCAGTACCGAACACATGAGTGCCAACACTTGTGACGGCATACTTCTTGCCACCCGGCAAAGTGATATAATCTTGAATTACAATTTCCGACTTACCAGTGTTGTGTGGAGCATAAAACAGCTTAGCACTGCCGTCAAATTTCTCGCCATCCACAGTTTGAGCATAGCCGTTAATGATTGTGTATCGCAAGCCGTTGGTGGCGAGATAATCATACGCCTCTCGTTTGCAATTCTTCCATTTAGCCCAAGGTCCCCAATTAAAACTGGTAATCCAACCTCCAACATAGAGTGTGCCTCTCTTGCAATCATCAAACTCATTTACTCTGCGTGAAACTTCTAACCCATAAGCGTCCTCTTGGTTGACATACAGCACATCAAGTGCAGTGGCTCCTACGAAAGAGCCCTCGCCCCAACCTGTATGGGAGCTTGGAAGCTGAAGCGTGGTCAATCCAGAGCAGTATCGGAATGTGCCTATACCAAAGCTGGTGAGTCCATAGGGGAAATAGATTTCCTCAACATACTTGCAGTACTCAAAGGCGTAATTGCCAACCTTCTTGAGAGTGGGAGGAAGCGAGTTGGAGTCGAGCACTTTTTTATAGGTGTAGCCTTCAGGGCATCGGAACAAAATTGTGAGCCCTTTGTCGTACAAAATGCCATTGTAAGAGGCATAGTTTGTGTTTTTGGAATCAACAGAGATGTATCCAAGTTTCGTGCAACCGTCCACAAAGTATGCGCTACAGGAGTACACATTTTCTGGCAATTTGATTGTAGTCAGAAGATTGCATCCCTTGAAAGCATACTTTCCTATTTGTTGGAGTGAAGAAGTTGCCATCTGCACCCACTCTATCGACGAGCACCCATTGAAAGCAGAATCACCGATTCTTCTCAACTTTGAATAACTCGACAAATACACGTTCTTAATGTTGGTGTTGCCCAAACACGCACTGTCGGCAATCTCCACCACATCAAAATCGAGGATGCCATTATTATAAGCTCCCGACCAGGCGTAATTGAAATTATCATCAGCATAAACACCCACAAGCGACATTTCGCCTCTGGTTGAGCCGTCGCTTAATGGTGCTTTCGTCACGCAGAAATATCCGTGTTCGCCAAGAATGAAGTCGCAGGCATACTCATGCTTCTTAATTGTTGAAAAATAGTCGAACGCAGTCACTTTTCGGGCGTTCTCCACCGAGTTGGGGTGAGCCTTGCTCACGTATAGGGTCATGCCCGAGTTCTCCGGGAAGGAACCAGGCACCACAGAAGTGGAACTTGGCGTAGCATTGGCGTAATAAACCGATCTCAATGCCGTACAGCCCCCAAACGCACGATACCCCACATTGGTCAATGAACTTGGCATATACACGGTGGTGAGGCTGGTGCAGTTTTCAAACGCCGATTGCGCAATTCGGGTGATGTTGTAGCGGATTTGCACCACCGAAATGTTTGACTGTCCTTTGAACGCATCATAGTTAATCACCCCCACCTTATACTTGTAGCCGTTATACGACACCACGCCAGGAATGTCGAGTTTGAGCGAAGTCTTTGCTTTTCCTTGCGCGCTAAGACTTTTTACCGCCACGATACCTGGTTTTCCGCTATAGGAATCCAATGTCACCGAATAGGTGATGTCGCCTACCGAAAACACATCGTTTGGTGCCGCCGAGGCACACAGTGCCAGCAGGGCGAAAAGCAGAAATAGTAATTGCTTTTTCATATTCATAAAATGTTTTAAAATTATTAGTTTTTTGATTAGTCGCAAAAGGGAATTTGGCAACTCTCTATTCATAAAAAATAGTTTTTCATCAGAGCACAGCCACCCCATTTTCCACAAAGTTACACAAAATTTCGAGAAATCAGAAAAAAGCTCACACAGATTCAACAAATTCAACAAAAAAGTCAACAAGGCTACGAAATCTTGAAATCTTGAAATCTCGAAATCTCGAAGAATCGAAAAATCTAATTTCTAATTTCTAACATCTAATTTCAAAAAATTTATATTTTTTCTTGCGTAATTCAGATTTTGTGTATATATTTGCATCGTAATTACATTTATATTCATTTTTAAAATTTACAACTATGGACTCTTCTAAGAAATTTCTCCTTCAGGAAAAAGATATTCCCACTGCATGGTACAACGTGATGGCTGATATGAAAAATAAGCCTCGCCCTATGCTTAACCCTGCCAATAAGCAACCCATGAAGGCGGAGGACCTCTACCCTCTGTTCAATAAGGCTTGCTCCGACCAGGAATTCAACACCACCGACCAATGGATTGAAATTCCGGAGGAGGTGCGCGAAATGTATAAGATTTGGCGCCCTACCCCTCTGGTGAGAGCACGCGGACTGGAGAAACTTCTTGACACGCCTGCACATATCTATTTTAAGAACGAGAGCGTAAGCCCGGTGGGGTCGCATAAGCTCAACTCGGCAATAGCACAAGCCTACTACTGCAAGCAGGAGGGCGTGACGAACATCACCACCGAAACTGGCGCTGGACAATGGGGCGCGGCGCTGTCGCTGGCGGCAAAGCACTTCGGCTTGGCATTGGCTGTGTATATGGTGAAGGTGTCGTATCACCAAAAGCCCTATCGCCGCTCTATCATGCAGACCTACGGCGCAGAGGTGATAGCATCGCCAAGTATGTCAACTCGCGCCGGTAAGGACATTATTACCAACAATCCCAACTATCAAGGTTCGCTCGGCACCGCCATTTCGGAGGCTGTGGAACTGGCGCGCACCACGCCCAACTGCAAGTATGTGCTTGGATCGGTGCTCAACCATGTGGGACTCCACCAAACCGTGATTGGCTTGGAGGCGGAGAAGCAGATGGAAATGGCTGGCGAATATCCCGATGTGGTGATTGGGTGCTTTGGCGGTGGCAGCAATTTTTCGGGCATTTCGTTCCCATTTATGCGCCACAACCTGAGCGGTGAGCGGAACACTCGCTTCATTGCCGCCGAACCTGCATCTTGCCCAAAACTCACTCGTGGCAAATTCCAATACGACTTCGGCGACGAGGCTGGCTACACGCCGCTGATTCCGATGTACACGCTGGGCCATAAGTTTGCCCCTGCGCATATCCACGCTGGCGGTCTGCGCTACCACGGTGCTGGGTCGGTGGTGAGCCAGTTGATGCAAGATGGACTGATGAGTGCAGTGGATATTCAGCAACTCGACACGTTTAAGGCTGCCACTATGTTTGCCCAAAGCGAGGGCATCATCCCTGCCCCTGAATCGTCGCACGCCATCGCCGCCACCATCGCCGAGGCACTGAAGTGCAAGGAGGAGGGCGTGAGCCGCACCATCTTGTTCAACCTCTCCGGTCATGGCCTCATCGACATGAGTGCCTACGACCAATACCTCCGCGGCGAACTCACCAACTTCGAATACACCCCAGCTCCCAATTTATAACGGCTGGCCTCACACAGATCTCACAGATCCCACAGGATTTGCACGCCTGATGTTAAATCTCACAGGCTTCTTAGGGCTCACACAGATCCCACTGATTTTGCGTTGGATAGTGTCAAATCTCACGGATGTGTGAGTGATGGTGAAAAAAACACCGATTTAATCCATTTAAATCCATTAACACCTAAAAAAATAAAAATAGGTGAAAATAGGATTTAATGGATTAAATCGGTGTGATTTTTTCAGACCCATTACAGACCCAAGCAGCCCCAAGCAGCCCCTAACAGTCCCCAAAGCAACTCCCGAAAAAGGTGTGTGGAGCATCTGTGAGATTTAACATCAGGCGTGCAAAATCAGTGAGATCTGTGGGATCTGTGTGAGCCCTAAGAAACCCGTGGGATCTGTGTGAGCCTCGGTGTTACAGTATTGCGTTGATGAGGGCGGTGACGTCGGTCACGTCGAGGATGCCGTCGGCGTTGATGTCTGCCACTTTGAGGTCGGCGGGAGTGGTGCCGAGAATCATGTTGATGAGGGCAGTCACATCGCTTACGTCAACGATGCCGTCGCCGTTCACATCGCCAAACTTCACATTCTTGCTGAGCTGGTAGGCAGCCATGCCGTTACCCGGCACATAGAGGTAAAGCATTGCATCAGTAGCAGAAACAGGCACCGCGGTGCATTGCGCGCTCCATGTGTCGCTGTTCACGTTGCCCAAGCCACGTTTCGGGAAGCACCACATCAGCTGATGACCGTCAAACGAAGTGTCGGTGGAGTTCTGCACGAGGTTGAAGTTGAACGATGAATTGAAATCGCCGCTTGGATAGAGCATATAGTGCGCGCCACCGAGGGTGAACGCCGTGCCGCCGTTGCCATTAGTGCCTTCGGGTGCCATTGGCGAGCCAGTGCTGAACGCACCGTCGATTGCTCCTGTGGCGAAGTTGTAGCGAGTGAAATAGATGCCGCTACCGTTGATATACACTATATTCTCGTCTTGCACATAGAGTTGGGGCGCGATGCCGGAAGTGGTGGCATGAGATGGTGCATAACCCTTCATGGTCACGCTCTGCTGCGACGCGAGTTTGCCGCCACGGAACTGCCAGCGGAGCAACTTGGTGCTATAGCGAGGACACGCAAACACGCAGAAATCGCCGCTCTTCACATCGCCAGCCACAGCACAGTGGTCGATGCGCGACTCTTCAAGTCCGCTAAAGGTGACCGATGCCACCTTGGTGAGCGCGCCAGTGGTCTTGTCCACACTCAGCAGCACCAATGGCGTGGTGCCCACATTCAGGGTGAGGTTGCTGATCACGAGGTTGCCAGCATGGTCGGTCTGCACATCGTTGCAAGGATAGTAAGGCACGGTGGCTTCGTAACCCAGCGGCATACGCTTGATGCGTTCGCCTGTGTCGGCACTATAGAGATAGAGGTAAGCAGGAGCTGTGGTAGATGCGCTCTCACGGCCCGACACATAGATAGTGTCGCCCACCACCGCAAAGCCACGGTTGAGCTGACCCTTGTTCTCGAAGGTGATATTGCCATATTCGCTCTTCACCGAGCGCACCCACTTGTTGGTGAGTCGGTAGCCGTTCACGGCATCGTAGGCGTTGGCGTCGATGTCTTGCTTCATCACATAGCCCGGCTCAAGTTCGCCGATTGGCGTCTTGGTGACGGTGAAGCGGCGCACCTCCGAAGCCTTGTCGGAATAATATTTGCGTGAGCTCACCACGCGCCAGTAGAACGTGCCCTTGCCAAGCACCGACACCACACAATTTGCCGAAAGCTGGTTGCCAGCGCTGGCAAAGTCGGTGGTTTCGTAAGCCACATGGGCGAAGTCGGCGGTTTTCGACACTTGCAGTTTGAAACTGTGGGCGGTGACTGGGGTGAACTTAAACACGAAGTCGGCGTCAAACGAAGCGCCATCGGCTGGGGTGACGAGCGCAACAGCCTCGGCAGGTGTGCGGACAGGAGCCTTGAAGGTAGCAGCATCGCTCCACATCACCAAGCGGTTGGGCTGGAGTGTGGCCACGCGCCAGTAGTAAGTGTGACCCGAAGCAAGGTCGCCGAGGTCGATGGTGGTGGTGTTGGAGATGATTTGCTTTCGCTGAATGAGCACGTTGCCGAAGGTGGCATCGTCGGAAATCTGAAGCTCGTAGGTGGCATCGTCGGCAGCCGTCCAAGCAAACTGCTGATTCCAAGTGGCTGCTGTGCCAGCGATTGGCGAAACGAGCGTCACCTTGTCGGCATATTCGGTGGCGAGGTTGTAGAACGCTGGGGCAAACTCATTGTTCCAGCCATCGACCACACACACGGCATACCAGTAGCCCGACTGGAGCGAGGCATCGAGCTTGAAACTTGGGGTGTAGGTCACGCCCACCAGATAATCGCTCTTGATGCCGTCGAACGCCTGGCTCTGCGCCTCGTCGAGGGTGACGGTGAGCGGCACGGCATACACGGAATAGCGCACGAGTTTCTTGTTCACGCCCGTCCACGAGAGGGTGCCACCGCTGTAGGCGAGGTTGGCAGGCGCATCGTAGTTGGTCTTGCTGTGCCAAGGCATGGCAGGCTCCAGCGCCTTGTGTGTAAAGAGCGTTTGGCTCAGATAGTCGGCAAATCCCTTGCAAGTGGGGCCGTCGATATATTTCGCCGAATAGAAATTCACGCCAGGGGCGTTTTGGCGGTTATATTGGCGGCTATAACGAATTTGTTGCAAAATCTCGTCCCAATCGGCTTTCGTGTTGGTCTTTTCCATAAAATAAATGTTATGGCTCGCATAGTGGTGACGGCCGAAATGCTCGGCAATGTAGCTCCACCAGTTGGTGAGCGGACCAAATGGATTGGTAGTGTGGTTGGTTTTCCAATAGAGCTGTGGCGAGATATAGTCGATGGTGCCCTCTTCGAGCCACGCCAAAGGGTCGCTGTAGATGGTGGTGTACTGCCAGTCGCTGGCGCGGCAGTATTCATCTACAGGCACCACGCCATGCTTGGTGGCAGATGTGGAACGCTGACCAGCCACACCAGCAGGACCGATCGAGAATTTCACATAAGGCTTGGTGGCTTGCACCATGTCCCACATGTCTTTCACCATCTGGTTCACGTTGGCGCGTCGCCAGTCGCCGATGCTCATACCCGAATTGCTTTGGGTGTAGAGCTGATAGTCGGGGGCGGAGCTGTCTTCTGGAGTGCCGCCGCCTGGGTAGAAATAGTCGTCGAAGATGATGCCGTCGATGTCGTAGTTCTGAATCATTTCCTTGCACACCTTCAGCAAGTGGTCGCGTGAGGCTTTCAGCGCAGGGTTGAACACGATGCGGTTGCCCACCTGCATGAGTATGCCCGAATTTTTCAAATTTTGGTCGATGGCGGTGGTGCAGTCGTTGCCGCTGCTATTGCTGAAGCGATAGGGATTCACCCACGCATTGATTTCCAAACCACGCTTGTGACACTCCTCAACGGCAAACGCCAGAGGGTCCCAACCCGGGTCTTGACCACGAGTGCCTGTAAGATAACTCGACCATGGCTCGTAACTCGATTTGTAGAGTGCATCAGCCATAGGGCGCACTTGCAGGCACACCGAGTTCATGTTGGCTTTCACAAAGCCGTCGAGCAAGTCGGTGAGTTGCTTTTTCTGTTTGTTGATGGTGGCGGTGCCAGTGCCACGAGTTTGTGGCCAGTCGATGTTGCTGACTGTGGCAATCCATACCGTTCGCATTTCGCGTTTTTGTGCCTCTTGCGCCCACAGCGTCAGAGCCACAAAAGCCGTAAAGGCTAAAGCGAGTAGTCTTCTTGTCATAATTCTGTATTAAAAGGTTTTAATAGTAGTATTGTAATTTCACTACAAAGATAATGCAAAATTTAGAAGTTAGAAATTAGTGGATAGATTTTTTCGAAGTTAAGAAGTTAAGGAGTTAAGAAGTTAAAGAAGTTAAGACGATAGTATAGCCTTCAGCCTTCTTATTGACAAAAAACTCGTTGACCTGTTGGCTCGTTGACTCGTTGACTCAAAAAAAAGAACTTTTTTCATCTTTGATGCAACCTTTTGGGGTATCTTTGTCGTCTAATACATGAACGCCGGCCGAAAGGCGGCTAAAAACGAATATTTTTACACGAACAATTAAAATTCGCTCAATATGAAAAAAATTCTATTAATTCTGGTGCTGACGCTCGCAGCGGCACTGCCATCGCAAGCCAGAAAGGCTAACATCAATCGCTCCGGCGATACCACCACCATTGTGATGAATGGCGACACCGTTAGGGTAACTGACGGTGAGGTGAAAAAAACTATCAGTAAGGCTATCAACGACACGCTTTGGAGTGAAAAGGCTGAAACTGCCGACGACGACGAAACCTACAACTACATGGCTTTAGATAACGACGCAAGGCTTAAAGAGGCGAGCATGTGGAGTTCTACAGTAAAACAAATTTCGATTTCTATGTGCTTTTGTATCATGGTTGTGGTGTTTTTGAGCCTTTTGTTCTATCTGCTTCACCGTCGCGCAAAATATAGAGTGATAGAGAAGGCTATCGAGAACAATTATCCTCTGCCTCCATCACTGGGCGGAACTTCCACTTACAAGCAGGCACCACAACGCCCCGACGCTTGGCGAAACTATGCTCCACAACAGCAACCACAGCCACAGCCTCAACAGCCTCAGCCACAAGCACAAGCGCAACCACAACCACAGCAGCCACCCTACCAGCAAGGCATGAACGCGCCTATGCAGCCCAATATGCCTTACCGCGTGAATTACATGGCGTATAAGAAAAGTTTTGTGCTGGTGTGTGTGGGATTTTTGATGGCCATGTTCTTCGATTCGGCTGGAGCATCGCCTATGGTATTCCTGTCGTTTATTATAGTGCTTCTGGGCTTGGGCAAGGGCTTCGTCATCTACAAGGAGCAAAAGCAAGACCAAGACTACTGGCGATGGCAAATGCAACAGCAGCAACCACAGCCTCCTTACGCTCCACAACAGACACGACCTCAGCCTCAAGCGCCACAGCAGCCACAAGCCGAGCAAAAGCCTGCCACCGAGCAACCCCCAGTGTTCACTCCTTCCACCGACAATAAATAATCATCAGGTAATATTCCCCCACCCTACTGTAAGCAAACTATAGAGCTACACAATGCTTAGCAAACTCGAAGAAATAAAACTGGTTTCACAATGCGCTTTCGGCGACAACCGTGGCGCATTTGGCAAGCTCGTAGAGGCATACCAGCCCCAGTTGCGCAGATTTCTGCTCAACCTCACCATGGGCGACGAGAACCTCACCGACGACTTGGCACAGGAAACCTTTATCAAGGCCTACACTGGCATTCGTGCCTTTAAGGGGCTGTCGGGCTTTGGCACTTGGCTCTACCGCATTGCCTACAACGAATTCTACAGCGAGAAACGCCGCCGACACGAGGAACATATCGACCAAATTCCCGAATCTATGCAAGATGCCTCGGCACAAGCGAGCATCAGCACCGAAGCGAAAATGGACGTGAAGGCCGCTATGCGAGTGCTCAACCCGGTAGAGCGAACGGTAATCACTCTCTTCTACATCGACGACCTTCCGCTGAAGAAAATCGCCACCATCACACAACTGTCGGAAGGCACCATAAAATCTGCAATCCACCGTGCCAAGACGAAAATGTGTGAAGTAATCAAATATCAGCAATAAAAACATCAGCAAAACAATGAAACGAACCGACGACGACATAAAATTGGCAGAATTGCTAAAGAAAGACGGCTATCAAGCCGACGAAAACGAGTGGTTCACTCCGCGAGTGCTCAACCGTCTGCCCGAAAAGCCACGCTCCAGCAAATGGCTGAAAGTGGCTATCTACGCCGTGGTGATAGGTGGCGTGATTGGGTGCTGGCTGTGGTACCTGCACTCGCGCGACACGAGCGTGATCACCGTGCGCGACCTGCTCACACTCGCCGGCATGATTTGCGGCACTACGGCTGTGGCATGCATCGCCATCATCGACTTCGTGAAATCAGAATAAGCCACCCACGGCTTCCTGCTTCAATCCCCCCTGCAGCCTCCCTTTGGCAGCAGGGGGTTCGGCGTGCTCGTTTTTGACATTATTTAGGTGTGGTATGTGAATGGAATTTTGTAACTTTGCATTTTATAATTATTATCACACATCATGATTGAGACTGCATTATATCTTATCCCTGTGCAACTGAGCGATGGCGAACTGAACTGCGTGCTTCCACAAGCCAATATCGCCCTCGTGAGCCACATCAAGCACTTTATTGTGGAGAATGTGCGCTCGGCACGTCGCTTCCTGAAAAAATGCGACAGGGAAATCGACATCGACAGTCTCACTTTCTACGAGCTCAACCGCCATACCGACCCGCGACAAGTGAGCACCTACCTCGACGCGCTGGAAAAAGGCGAGCCGATGGGCGTGATTAGCGAAGCTGGCTGCCCTGCCATTGCCGACCCCGGTGCCGATGTGGTGGCTATCGCACAGCGCAAAGGACTGAAGGTGCGTCCGCTGGTGGGCCCGTCGAGCATATTGATGGGGCTGATGGGCAGCGGATTCAATGGACAGAGTTTTGCGTTCATTGGCTATCTGCCTATCGAGGCTGGAGCAAGAGCGCGAAAACTGAAAGAAATGGAGCAGCGCATCGTGAAGGAGAATCAAACTCAGATTTTCATCGAAACTCCCTATCGCAACAATTCGCTGCTGGCGGAAATGGTGAAATCGCTACCCGCTAACTTGAAATTGTGTATCGCCACCGACATTACAGGCGAACGTGAACAAATTATCACCAGAGGGGTGAAGGAATGGGGAAAACACCCTATCGACCTGAACAAGGTGCCCACCATCTTCCTTCTCTACAAATAACTCGGCACGCTAACACACACAGAGCACTACACGAAATGAACAACAAGAACGACTATAAAACGACTAAACTTCCACAACAAGGGTCAATATTCTTCGACGACGATGAGTTTGAGCCTGTGCAGCAAGCCAAGCCTGCCGAAAAGCCCTCCACTGCGAGCGGCGATGAGGAGTGGCGTATGCACTTTGCCAGTTTTGGCAGCGGCTCAAGTGGCAACTGCGCCTACATCGGCAACGAGCACGAGGGCATATTGGTGGACTGCGGTGTGGAACCCGACCATGTGTTCAAGGAACTTGAACGCAATGGCATAAAAATGGGAAAAATAAAAGGCATTGTCCTCACACACGACCATGCCGACCATGTGCGCTATGTGTACAAGATTTTGCGCAAGTATAAGAATCCGAGAATTTGCGTTTGGTGCACCAACCGCTGCCTGAACGGTATGCTCCGCAAGCACAGCATCTCTAACCGCATCAAGGAATATCACAAAGCCATCTATCACGAAATCCCTTTCACTTTGGCAGGAATGAAGATTACGGCTTTCAAGCAGTCGCACGACAGTGAGGACTGTAGCGGCTTTATGATTGAGGGTGGCGGACGCAAGTTTGTGATTTCGCCCGACCAAGGGGAAATCACCTCACGCGCCGACTTCTACATGCGTCAAGCGCAATATTTGATGATTGAGAGCAACTACGACCGCGCCATGCTCGCCGCAGGCTCCTACCCTGCATATCTGAAGGCGCGCGTGGAAGGTGATAAAGGACACCTCGACAATAAGGTGACGGCACGATTTGTGGCTGATATGTGGAATCCGGAATTGAAATTCGTGTTCCTCAACCACCTGAGCAACGACAACAACACCCCAGAGATTGCCCTACACGAAACACGCTCCGCACTCGAAGCAAAAGGCGCGACAGTGGGCGATGCCAGTTACGCTCCCGACCAAGCCAACTGCGACGTGCAGCTCTACGCCCTCCCCCGCTACGACACCAGCACCTGGTTCGTCCTCTAATCCCCCCCTCTATCACATTATCCGCGAAGATTAGGGAAACAAACGAGCATATCGCAAACGCAAAACATGAGAAAAATAATCCCTATTTCACATTATTTTTCTCATAGTTTTGTGGATTACGATATTTATTCTGTATATTTGCGATAATCAAATCACAAAAAATAATCCGTTATGTCAGCAGAAGAACTTAAATCATACAGGTTAAACTCGATGGAAGAGCCTACTGACGAAATGCTCGAAGCCATCATGCTTGGTGTGCAAGAAACTGCACGCAAAACCACAGCAAAGGCAAAAGCTGAGCTTGACAGGCGTTTTGAGGAAGCTAAGCGTCAAATCAAAGAATACAGACAGCAATCTCATGGAATGCAACCGTAAGCCAGTTTTGTGTGTAGTAGCAGGTCCAAACGGCTCTGGCAAAACATTCTCTATAATTTGAATCCAAAGCATACAGCAAAATCATCTAAAATGATAACGCCACAGCGTTGGGGTATGCCTTTGGTATGTTTCCAATGCGCTGACACATTGCTTGTTTGCAGCGAAACATGCCAAAGGCATGTCCCTACGTTATGATGAAATTCGGGTATCTTTATGTTTGCGCTTTCGGATAATCTGATTTTTGAAGATTGGTTTTTCGCCGAAGGCGAGCGGTTTTTGTCCTTTTGTCGATGCCACCGACCTCTCAAGAGGGCGGCGTTAGGGGTGTGGTGTGACTGATTCAAGCCCCAGCTTGAAATCAGACATGCCACAGCGCCAACGACAGGTGCGAAGCACTGGCATCGCCAAAAGGATGTTTTTTATGTTTTTGTTTCTGTGCCCCCAGTATTTATCCTCTGAACTGGATTTAGCCTCGCTTGAAGGTGATGGGCTTGTATTCTTGGTAGTCGCCGTTTTCGCTCACGAGGGCTTGGAATGAGGAAGTGAGGTGCTTCTGGAGGGCTTTGAAGGAGAGGAAAATCTCGATCATGCCTTCGCTCTCATCGGCTATTTCACCAGCCTGATACACGAAGAAGATACCGCGTTTGCGTGCATACACGTTGGCAGAAAGGCGTGTGGCCTTGTGAAGTGGCATACCTTCATCGTCGGCAAGCGACTCAATCTTATTATTCACAAGCGTGAGCAAGGCGTCTTCGGAGTTTGAGGCGAAGATAGAGTTGAACGAGAGCACCGACTGTCCGCGGCGGTTGTAGTTCACATAATAGATTTTCTCACGCTTTTTTCCGCTGTCATACGATGTGAGGCTGATAGCCATCACCAAATAGCCTCGACTTGAGAATGTGGGATATATTTTCACGCCCTGCACATTGCCGTACTTCTGTGTGATGGTTGGCTCCGTGTCGAGGGGTTTATAGTCCACACCACTGGCGTTGAACACTGGTGTTTTCAAAAACGCGTGAATGCCGCTTTGATAATTGGAGTGGCTTTGTGGGAATGCCTTGTCGGCGATGGCGGCAAAAATGGCATCTATATTCTTATTTCCGTTGATTTCAGTTGGGAGTTTGCTTTTAATGCGCTTGATACTGGCGTAGTAGGTCTGTGCGTCGTCGTCGTTGGCTGGTTCCTTCGACACAAAGTAAGCATTGTTTTCGCGAACTTCAAACTTGTCGGGCACGAAGGTGTCGGCAATGGTGTCGGCAGCGGCAATCAACTCACTTCTACGGTCAAACAAGTCGCTTTTGCCGTCGGTATTGATATGGTTCACAATATACCAAAAACCCGTAGCGACGTCGAGAGCCACAAGCAAAGCAATGATAATGATATAGGTGCGCTTGGTCATAATCTTTATTCTTCGTTACAAACTATCCGCTCTATTGCCGATTTCACACTGTTCATAAGCCACATAGGGGTGGAAGTGGCACCGCAAATGCCTATCGACTTCTTGCCGACAAGCCATTGGGGATTGATTTCCGATTCGTTGCTCACCAAATGCGAGTTGGGGTTGGCATCAAGACATTCTCCGAAAAGAATCTTGCCGTTGCTGCTTTTGCTGCCGCACACGAAAAGGATGAGGTCGTGACGAGTGGCAAACTCACGGATTTGCGGTATGCGGTTAGCCACCGAGCGGCAAATGGTGTCGTAGCTCTTCAGTTCTGCCCCGCCAGTCATTCGCTGCTTCACCGCCTCGATAATCTTCTTCAGTTCCTGCACACTTTTGGTGGTTTGGCTGTAGAGATACACGTCGCGGCTAAAGTCTATCTTATCGATTTCGTTGACACTTTCAATCACGAGTGCCTTGCCCGCAGTCTGCCCCACCAGTCCGTTCACCTCTGCGTGACCACGCTTACCGTAAATCACAATTTGCGGTTCGTTGGGCTCGTCGTTGTAGGTGTGCTTGATGCGCTGCTGGAGTTTGAGCACCACAGGGCAAGTGGCATCAATGATTTTTATATTGTTGCGTCGGGCTATTTCGTAGGTTTCGGGCGGTTCGCCATGCGCACGAAGCAGCACATTCACATCGTGGAGTTCCTTCAGTTGCTCATGGGTGATGGTCTCCAACCCCTCTTGCTTGAGGCGCTCCACCTCGTTGCTATTGTGCACAATGTCGCCCAGGCAGTAGAGGTGGCCTGTGTCTGCCAACTGCTCTTCTGCCATATTGATGGCGCGCGTCACGCCAAAGCAAAATCCCGAATACTGGTCAATTTCGATAATAGCCATATTATTTCTCCTCACACAGATCTCACGGATAAAGAAGCCGAATGGTCTAAGAATATTTCGCCAAACGACAATAGTATCGTCTTAAATTCTTTAACTCCTTTAACTCCTTAACTTCTAAAAAATTATTTTCCTTGCATGAATTGGTGGAAATAGTCAACCGCCCATGCTATTTGTTCTTCAGCCGTCGCGAATTTGCCGCTGTCCACCTCCACTGCATCGTCGGCTTTGCGAAGCGGACTTTCCTTGCGTGTGGTGTCGAGGTGGTCGCGCATCTTCACGTTGGCGATGATGTCGTCGAGCGTAACGCTGGTATCTCCCTTGGCGCGCATCTCGTCGAAGCGGCGTTTGGCACGAATTTCAGGACTGGTGGTCACATAGAGTTTGATTTCAGCATCGGGAAGCACCACAGTGCCAATGTCACGGCCGTCCATCACCACGCCCTTGTTCTTGCCCATCTCCTGCTGGAGGCGCACCATGGCGTGGCGCACTTCAGCAATGGCTGCCACAAGGCTCACATTGTTCGACACCTCCAGGCCACGAATCTCATTCTCCACATTCTCACCGTTGAGATAGGTGATTTGCTTGCCGCCCTCAATCTTGAAACTGATGTTGATGTCGGGCAACATGGGAAGCAGCCGCTCCACATCCACCTTGCCATCGGTAATCAAACCGTGACGCAAGCAAAACAGAGCCACGCTGCGATACATGGCGCCAGTGTCGATATAAGTGTAACCCACGCTTTTGGCAAGTGCTTTTGCCATTGTGCTTTTGCCACTCGAAGAAGTTCCATCGATGGCAACGTTTATCTTTTTCTTATCCATTAATTTCTTTCATCGTAAATATTTCACAAAGTTACGAATATTTTTTCAGAACTAACGAAGCCCACCACACGAATGAAATCACCAATTTTAAAATCACACACCCAGCTACACGAACTGTTTAGAGTCAATTCGTGGAGCGCACCGTATTGTGGCGCAGTGTGTAGAGGGCTTTTTAGAAACTGTAGGTGTCGCCTGCCTTGTATTCGGCAAGCAGCAAGCCATGGTCGTCGGTGCAATGCGCATACACCTTCTCCTGCAGCTCCTGGTCGAGCGAGTTCCACACCACCGTACATTCGGGATAAGTCACCTTCTTCGCCTTCCCTGCCCTTTTCGACGCAATCTTAGAGGCAATCCTCTCCTTTTCAGAGATGGCCAAACCCGACCACCATTCTGCCAAATCATCTTTCGTTATCATTTCAAAAAATTATATTACTTCCCCACAAAAATACAAAATCCTCCCCAATTCCCATAAAAAGGACTACAAATATTTTTCCACCATTTGGCGAAGCATTTCGACTGTGAGATTTGCAGGACCAACAGATTGTATCAGGGAGTATTCTGGTTTGTTTTTGCCAATCACAAATTTGCGTTCTTTGCCGTCGGTGGTGGCATATAAATGGAAGTTGCCTTTGTAGGTTTGCTCTACACTGACGGCTGAATACCTTTTTCCTCCAATTTCAAACTCAACTTTTCCATCTTCCTTTTCAGCAAATCCCCATGAGGCAAGATGACGATTGATAGTCGATTCCACAGCGTGTAGCCAACGCTCCTGCACTCCATTTTTCTGAGCTATGACTCCAAAATCTTTCAGCGAACGCGCCACTGCTTGAATGATTGCATTTGGCCGACGAATGCCATTGTCTTTGGCAAACTGCAAGGCATCGTCGAGCGTGATGTCACGAAGTTTGGCACGAATATACATACAATGGTCGATGTCGGGCAGATAACCACCTGCATCCACGACATAGGTAAGGTCGTAGGCTGGAGAAATTCGCCACTCGCCCCTTTTGTTCATCACGAAAGAGAAGTTCTTTATATGGTCGTCGGTGTTGTTGGAAAGGATATTGAATACCATGCGGCGAAACACCTCTTGGTTGTCGGCTTCGGGAAGATGCAATTTGCGACACACCTCCAACAGTCCCTCATAACTGTTGGTACCAGGACTGATTGCAGCAAGCGTCTGCGTGTGAAGTTTTCTTTCACCATCACGGTCAAAGCGCTGAGTGATGAAATTTTTATTACCTTCCACCTCATAAAGCCTCGACGGCATCATAGTGATTCCTGCATTTATCGCCATCTCATAGTATGTCATTTCCAGTTCAGCAGAACTATATCGCGAATTACCAAACTTCAAAATGTAATACTCGTAATCCCTCAAACCTGCAATTTGCCCGCTTCGCACCTCGCCTGTGGCTTTATTGATAGCCACAATGGCTTTGGATTGCCTACCGCCAGCGGAAGTTCCCACAGTGAGCAACGATTGCATAGTGATAGACTCTTCCGGCATGATGCGAGCATTCTCTCGCTCTACAAATATGCGCTCTGCCAAATCCGACAAAGATTTTATATCAATTTTCTCCGTCTTGCCTCCCGACTGGGCAACTTCAGGCAAAAACTCCAACGCCCCCATTCCTCGCTTGCCGATGAACGAGAGTTTGTCTAATGGAGTGATGTCGGCATTGGAAATGTGATTTTGTTGTCGCCACAACTCAAAAAGTTGATTGCCCCAAGCGTCAGGAAGCGAGTCGGCAACAAATGCTGGCAACTTCTGATATATCTTGGCATCTTCACCCCAAACTGGAATCAAAGCCCTTACGCCATCTACTGGCGCAACGAGAGGGGAAACATCAATTCCCTTCTTCAAAAACGTTGGATTATAGGTGAAATACGACAATCTGCGTTTTTCGTCCCATGCTAAGCGACCTATTTCCTCGCCCCATAGCATCACTATCAATGTTTTCACCATAGTTCATTACTTTTTTGAGTGACGGATTCTTTGTACTTTTTTCTCGTTTTTGCGCATCAGGTATGGCGATTCCGGCAATTCAGGCAACACATCGTCAAGCGCATTGATTTGCCCCACCACTTTCAGCAAAAGAATGAAAGTGGATAATGAGATATTGCCAGCAGAACCATTCTCAAATTTATGAATGGTGGTCAAGCCTATGCCCGAACGCTCCGCAACCTCCTTTTGGGTAAGGTTGCACCGCATTCGGTAATCCTTAAACCGTTCGCCCAACCTGCGCACAAGTTCTGGGGTTGTATATTCGTAAAGGTCAACCATATTCTTATATATCTATCAGTATATTACTATTTAGCATTATTTTACAGCATATAATATCACTATAATGATATTTAACACTGCAAAAATAAATGATTTTTATGAAAATAACGAATGATTTTGCGCTAAATGTTTGATTTTTACCTCGTTTTTAACGGGTGGGGTGAAAATGTTGGGGGATTTTGGGAGATTTGTAGAGTTTGTTGCGTACCTTTGCAGTCATTTCGCTTGACTGGTAAATATGAAGCAGATTAAAGAGATATTGAAGATTGGGGTTCCTATTATGTTGGGGCAGGCTTGCGTGATTATCGTTGCCTTTGCCGACAACATCATGATTGGGTGGCACAATGTTGATGAATTGGCGGCTGCGTCGTTTGTGAATAATGTGCTGAACCTGGTTATTTTGATGGGGTTAGGATTCTCCACTGGTTTGACTCCTATGATTGGTGCTTTTAATGGTGTGAACGATGTGAAAAGCATTGGCTCCACCATGAAGAACGGCATTTTGGTGAACGGTGCCATCGGGCTTGTGAGCCTTGTGGTGCTGTCGGTCATCTATTGCTTTCTCGACCGTTTCGGTCAAGCACCTGAACTTCTGCCTCTTATACGCCCTTATTTTATCATCATCGGCATTTCGTCGTTTTTCCAGTTGGGCTTCAATGTGCTCAAGCAGTTTACCGACGGTATGCGCCAACCAGTGGTGTCGATGGTGTTTTTGATTATCGGCAATGTGGTCAACATATTCGGCAACTGGGTGCTGATTTACGGCAAACTCGGTTTCCCCGAATTGGGGCTGAACGGCGCAGGCCTCAGCACGCTGCTAGCACGAGCCTTGATGCTCGGCATGTTTGCGCTCTATGTGTTTAAAGGAAAGAAATTCAGCCAGCATGTGGCTGCGTTTAAGGCATCGCATTTGTCGAAAGGCAGAATGAAGCACATTTTCAGCCTCGGCTACCCAGTGGCTATACAGAACGGACTTGAAGCCTCCACTTTCTCATTCTCAGCCATTATGATTGGTTGGCTGGGCGTGGTGGAACTTGCCGCCCACCAAGTGGTGACCACCATATCGCTGCTATTCTTCTTGCTGCTTCAGGGACTTTCGTTTGCCGTTTCCATTCTCGTGAGCAACTCCTACGGCAAAAAGGACTTCGATGGCGTGCGAAAATACACCAAGAAGGGTTTCTTGATGATGCTGACCATATCTGCCACGCTTTCCGCGTTGCTCTACATATTCCGATTCCCTGCCGCCGGCATTTTCTCCGATTCGACTGAGGTGGCTTCGATTGCGGTGTCGCTGTTCTTCCTGCTCTTCGCATACCAGTTTGGCGACGGTTTGCAACTATGCTATTCCTGCGTGCTCAGAGGCATACAGGACGTGAATCCCATCATGTACTGCGCATTTATCAGTTACTATCTTGTGGCAATTCCCTGCTCCTACTGCCTCGGCTTCAAAGCAGGCTTGGGCATTCATGGCATTTGGCTCGGTTTCCCGATTGGCCTCACCCTTGCCGGCATATTCTTCTACCTGCGCTACCGATACGACATGCACCGAATGAGCAGCAGCGTGGCTATGAAATAGTCACTTCGCCGCAAATGGCGCTCTGAAGATAAGTTTTCACCGTTTCGGGTGGCAAACCGAGGCCGAACAGATACATCAACTTGGTGATAGCCGCCTCGCTGGTGATGTCGTAACCGCTCACAGCACCAGCCTTGCTCAGACAGTTGCCCGTTTCGTAAAGCGGCTTCACGCCACCATTCACACACTGAGTGACATTGAGAATGACGATACCACGCTGATTGGCATCGCTGATGAGTTGCGTGAACCATGGTTCGCTTGGGCTGTTGCCTGCGCCGTATGTTTTCAGCACTATGCCCTTGATTTTTGGTGTGCGAAGCAGGTATTCAAGCGTTTCGGAAGTCATGCCTGGGTTAAGTTCAATAAACATCACATTAGGATCCATCTCATAGCGCACCTTCAGCGGGCGCTTCGACGGCAGACGATAAAGTGCCTCCTCATGGAACTGAATGCCCAATCCTATGGTTGCCAACTCCGGATAATTATTGCTTCGGAACGCGTTGAAGTTGTCGGCACTCATCTTCGTGCTTCTGTTTCCGCGCCACAGATAGTTCTCGAAGAGGATTGCCACCTCCTGCACCATAGCATTGCCAGCCTTATCGGTGGCCGCAGCCACTTGCAGGGCGGTGATCAAGTTTTCCTCGCCATCGGTGCGCACCTCGCCGATAGGAAGTTGCGAGCCAGTGATAATCACAGGCTTACTCAAATTCTCCAGCATAAAACTCAGTGCCGAAGCCGTAAACGCCATCGTGTCGGTGCCATGAAGCACCACAAATCCATCATACTTATCGTAGTTGCATTCAATGGCTTGTGCAATATCTCGCCAGTGCGTAGGATTCATGTTGCTGCTATCGATTGGCGGATTAAACTGAATGTTATCGATATCGTAGTCGAGCAGCTTCACTTTAGGCACATTTTCCATCAAATGCGAGAAATCGAATGGGAGCAAAGTGCGTGTCACCGGATTCTCTATCATGCCGATAGTGCCACCAGTGTAGATGATGAGAATTTTAGGGCGATTATTTTCCATGCACAACAGTTTTTGAGAATTTGGCAAAATGATAAATTCTTTCGCAAAGATAAGTAAAAAACAATGATAATTCAAATGAAAATTTTCAGAAGTGTGAAAAATTATTGGCAATTTGCTGTTTTTCATTTCTTCTGTGTGGTAATGCCGTTTTTTTAGTATCTTTGTAGAGCGCAGGTAATAAGGAATAATCCTGCTATTGTGTTTTTTTTAAAAATGGATGGAATTATGACACGTTTGCTTTCTCTTATCATTCTCGTGACCATTACAGTCCAAATGGCTTTCGCGAAAATCTCTTTCTCTACGGAGTTGCTGAACAGTGCCAACCAAGGAAACGTGGAGGCTCAATATGATTTGGCGTTGTGCTATTATTATGGTTATGGCTGTAATGTGGACTATGAATCTGCTTTTAAATGGTTTGATGGTTCTGCCCAAAAAGGCTATTATCCAGCAATATATGCATTGTCGATTTGCTACGAGAAAGGACATGGGTGCATTCGTAATCAGGAACTTGCATTTTCGTTGTGCAAATTGGCGGCGGAAAAAGGAATGAATATGGCTAAAAATAGGTTAGGCATACTTTATGAAAAAGGGATAGGATGTGAGAAGAATGTCGACAATGCGTTTAAATGGTATAATATGGCTGCTCAAGGTGGCGATGCCGAGGCGCAGTATAATGTAGCCCTTTTTTATAAAAATGGTATAGGATGTGCGGCAAATGCCGATTCTGCTTTCTTTTGGTATGAGAAATCGGCTGTACAAGGCGTGGCCGACGCGCAGTTTAATTTAGCACAGTGCTATAGAAAAGGATTTGGGTGTGTAAGTAGTCCTAATTCAGCATTCTACTGGTTCGAAAAATCGGCCGCACAAGGTCTTGCCGACGCACAATTCAATTTATCGTTGTGCTATAAAGATGGCTATGGCTGTGAAAAGAGTCTTGATTCCGCTTTTATGTGGGTAAAAAAGTCGGCAGAACAAGGGTATATGTTGGCGCAGTATAATCTGGCTTTGTGCTATGTTTGGGGAGTTGGATGCCAGAAAGACCCAAAGGAGGCTCTTGGATGGTATCTAAAGGCGGCAAACCAAGGATATGCCGACGCACAATATAATTTGGCACTATGTTATCGTAATGGTTTCGGGTGTTCAGTAGATTTGGATTCCTCTTTTTACTGGCTTAATAAAGCCGCAAGTCAAGGACACGAGGACGCTAAACAGCTATTGACTCAAATGAAGAAAATAGAATAAGCAGCTATTGCTTCGGTTAGGCACAAAACAAAGAAGCTATTTAGAGTTCAGTTTACGAAAATGACTTTTGCAAATAGAACTCTAAATGTTTCGCCACTTTAAAATATTAGGCATTATCGCATGATGCGACCTGTGCCGTTGCAAGTTTGGCATTTGCCTGTGCCATTGCAGTAATGGCATTTGCCTGGTGCGTTTGGCATACAATTTCGGCACACAGTTTTTACGCCATAAGAGTAGATGATGCCACCGCTGCAATATTGACACAGACCACTTCCGTGACAGTACCCTTTGTAATATGCCATTCCACAACGTCCTGTTCCGTTGCAATTGTGGCAACTCACAGAAGTTGGTTCATTGGAGTTATTACTGTTGCCAGAACTTCTGTCGTAATAATTACCTCCTACCGAAGTGCCACTGTTTTGGGGAACAACAGCAGATTGTTGATAGCATGTGTGCATATATGTTGTAGTTCCCAATATGTTGAGTGCTGCCAATTCCTCTAAAGAATAGTTCTCACCTACAACATAATTCACATTTTCACTCACTTTGTAGATGCGGGTATTGTCTCGTGAATTTTTGCCGATGAAAGGGAATTTCGCATTCCCCATATACAGACAGTCTTCATAAATCTTGACATCGTACACTTTTGGAGTAACTGGGTAATAGTTGATTTGCCCAAAGGTGACAGCCCAGCATGAGTTAACCACATATTGCGACGAATGGAGAAGTTTGCCTTGGGCGAATGAACTAATCACGCAAGCAAGGCAGATGATTTGTAGTAATAGTTTTCTATTCATGATGTAAAAGTTTTGTTAAGTGTTTTGTTTTATACTATTTGTTTGGTGAATCATCTGATAGTAGATGGCATTGGACCTGTAATCCTATGTATGCCACACCAGTGCATAGGATTTTTGTTACAGCGGTCTTTCGCAAAGATATACAAAAAATAGAGATTTCCAATAAAGAAAATCCCTATTTTTAAGTTTTCGGAATGGCAAAATGCCAATAGTGGTGCTTTATGCCGTTTATTTGGCGAAGGCTTTTGCGAAGAAGAGCATCTGATAGTCGATGGCATTGGTCCAGTATTCCCATGTGTGGGCACCTGGGCGAATGGTGAAATCGTGGGGGATTTTTGCATCGAGCAGCGCTTTGTGCAAATTGCAGTTCACTTCGTAGAAAAAGTCGGAATAACCATCGTCGATGATGATGTTCTGCCCGGCTTTGAGCGTGGGCACAAGGTTAATGACGGCGTGCTCTGCCCATGCCTGCTTGTTGGTTTCGTATTTGCCGATGCGCTGGTCGATTTTCCACTTGTTGGGGAATTTGGTGATGTCAACACCGCCACTCATACTGCCACACGAGCCAAACACGTCGGGGTGACGGAATGCGTTCCAAAGCGCACCATGTCCACCCATACTCAAACCGGTGATAGCACGCATCTTCGGAGAGCGGAAAGTGCGATAGTGCGAATCCACATATTCCACCAACTCTTTGCTGATGAAGGTTTCAAACTGGAATTTCGGGTCGATGGGCGAATCGAAATACCAACTGTCTTGACCGTCGGGGCACACAATCACCACGCCATATTTAGTGGCAATGGCTTCCATATTTTTCTTTGTGGGCCAGTCGCAATAACTGCCCCATGCGCCGTGAAGCACATACACAGTGGGGAAACTGTCGGTGGGATTGTCGAAATGCTGATTTGGCAACACCACCACCGCCTTGATGCCACGGTTCATCTTCTGGCTCATCACTTCCACGGTGTCGGTTTGCACGTTCACCACCTTCACTTGGGTGGCTACATTCTGCTGTGCGCACGCCAAAGTCATTGCTCCAGCAAACAGCACAAATAAATACGCAAATAATTTTCTTTTCATATTGTAAAGTTTTTTAGGGGGCGTAGGGAGAAATCGGAGCACTCAGAACTATCGGAACTATCGTCTTAACTTCTTTAACTTCTTAACTCCTTAACTTCTAAAAATCTAATTTCTAACTTCTCTCTTATCTTTTTTTGGAGAAAAAATCAGTCATCAGGGCTGCACATTCTTCGGTGAGCACACCGCCTTCCACCAGTGTTTTTTTATGGAAGGGCTTTTGGCAGAATGTGTGGTAGCCACGTTTGGGGTCGGCACAGCCATACACGATACGAGAAATCTGGCTCCATCCCAATGCGCCAGCGCACATTAGGCAAGGCTCCACGGTCACGTAAAGCGTGCAGTCGGTGAGGTATTTACCACCGAGAAACGATGCCGCCGATGTGATGGCTTGCATCTCGGCATGGGCGGTGACATCGGTGAGGGTTTCGGTAAGGTTGTGCCCACGGGCTATGACGCGCCCACGGCACACAATCACCGCGCCGATAGGCACCTCATCGGCCTGCATGGCGGCTTCAGCCTCACGAAGCGCCATTCGCATATATTTCTCGTCGTCGGCTGTAATCATAAGCGCACTTTGGTTGGGTGATTGCCCACCAGCACCACATAGATGCCACGATCGAGCGTGATCACCTCATCGCCATTGGTGGCACGGCGGAAGCAAAGGCGACCGTACATGTCGAACACGGTGACCATCTCGCCATGGGTATTGCCGTGGATATAGATAGAACCGTCGCGACCGTAAACCGTAGGCAAATCGCGGTCGTCGGTCACATTCTTCACTGCCGACGGTGCAATCACCACCTTGGTGGCTTCGGCATCGTTCATCATATTGGTAGGCACGATGTAGTATTCTGCTCCCTCGGCTGTGATAGGCACATAATAGAAGTCGGCAGCGGTGAGGGCAATCAGCTCGTCGCCCTTATAGATTTTGTATGCCAAATTGTTGCCCAGGGCAAAACGCATATAGTGGTCGTTGTATTTTTCCACTTCGCCAGTCATACTGATTGATACCTCCTCGCTTGGGTAGAGTTTGAAAGTGTTTTCATCACCCCAAACAGCATTGGCGGCATACTTTGCCACGGCATCGTCGTCGGGCACAATCACGTCAATGCCACTGAGACCGATAAAGATAGCCCATCCACTGGCTTCGGGAGCGGTGGGAGCGGCACAGTAGATTTCGAAAAGGTTGTGGCAGTTGTTGTAGCCGTAAGCGTCGATTCTCTTGGTGGTAGATGGCAGAAGCATGGTGTGGAGCATTGGACAAGACTGGAACGCGCCCCAACCAATGGTTTTCACACCCTCTGGCACAGCCACATTCACCACGTTAGTGCCAGCAAGCAGCATTTTCGACACATCTTTCAGATGCAGCGGCAGCGTGATGTTGGCAAGGTCGGTGGCATAGGCAAAAGCGCACTCGCCGATAGTGGTGACGGTGTTTGGCACCTGCACCTCGGTGGCTTTCGACTGGAAGAAGGCACTGTCGGCAATAGCGGTCACCTGATAGTTGGCACCGTCGTAGTACACTTGTTCGGGAATGATGTAAACGCCCTTGTAGGGGTTGTTGGTAGCCTTTTCGGCTGGCACTCGTGCCACAGCCACAGTGTTGGCACCGGTGGTGGTGTAGTAGAGTCCACCACATTCAAAAGTGGCTGCTTGGGTGCAAATGGCACTCAAAGCGGCTACTGTGAAAAATAAGTTTCTGACTTTCATATTTTTGATATATAGAATAGTAAATTATTCGCGATAATACACACGTTTCACTCGTGGCGAGACGCTGGTGAGAATTTCGTAAGGAATGGTGCCGCGCACTTCGCTCAGGGCTTCCACAGGAATGTGCTCGCCAAAAATTTCCACGATGTCGCCCACTTCGCATTGTGCGTCGGTCACGTCAATCATCACAGCGTCCATACACACGTTGCCCACGGTCGGGCAGAGTGTGCCGTTCACCCACATGTTGGTGTGGCCGTTGCCGAAGTGGCGGTCGAAGCCGTCGGCATAGCCGATGGTGACGGTGGCGATGCGCGATGGGCGGTGAAGCACACCGTGGCGACCGTAGCCGATGGTGGTGCCTTCAGGCCACTCCTTGATGGAGATAACCACCGAATGGAGCGACGACACTGGCTTTAGGGCGTCTTCCGAGTGGTCGAACATCGTCTTAATGCCATACAGTCCGATGCCTATGCGCACCATGTCGAACTGCTTGTCGGGGAAGCGGACAATGCCTGTGGTGTTGAGGATATGGCGGAGAATGTAGTGGCTGAATTCGGCTTGAATCATTGCCGTACATTCTTCAAAATATGCGAATTGCTGCATGGTGTAGGCATCTTGCGTTGGCTCGTCGGCCACGCACAGGTGCGAGAACATGGAGGCTGGCTTGATTACGCTTTGGCTCTTGAGCAGTTTGATAAGCGCTGGTATCTGCTCCTTGGTGAAACCGAGGCGGTGCATACCGGTGTCGAGTTTGATGTGCACAGGAAATTCGTGCGCACCGTATTTTGCACCCTCTTTGATGAGTTCGCTGCATTCTTCTATGCTGTAAACCTCTGGCTCAAGGTGGTGTGTAAACATTGCTTTGTAGTTCACCACCGATGGGTTGAGCACGATAATTGGCATGGTGATACCTGCCTTGCGCAAGTCCACGCCCTCATCTTGCACTGCCACAGCCAGATAGTCGCAACCGGCATCTTGCAGCGTTTTGGCTATTTCGTAACTGCCTGAGCCGTAGCCACTTGCCTTCACCATGCCCACAGCCTTGGTTTCGGGTTTGAGGAACGAGCGGAAGAATTTGAAGTTGTGCGCCAGGGCATTGAGGTCAACCTCTTCCACGGTTTGGTGCTGCTTGGCTTCGAGCAGGTTGAGAATTTGCTCAAACTCAAATTCGGGTGCGCCTTTCACCAATATGGTCTCGTCTTCGAAGTCGCCAGTAGATTTCTTGTCGAGAAATTCTGCCACGCTTGCGTAGAACTGCGCGTTGATGCTGGAGAAGTAGCGTCCGTAGCGGCACATGTCGGGACCAATGCCTATCAAGTGCTTGATATGCTTGCTTTTGAGCAACTCGCTCACACGGATATACAACTCGTCGGCGCTGAATGCCTCTGGCATCAGGTCGCTCAAAATCACGGTGTTGGACTGGTCAGGGTTGCTGCGGCGAATCATGAAGTCGAGCGCGGGAGTGAGCGAATTGTAGTCGCTGGTGTAGCCGTCGGCTATCACGGTGCAGTTGTTCACACCCTCTATCACATTGATGCGAGTGCCCACAGGAGTGAGGGTGGTCATGCGCTGTGCTATCACATCTTGCTTCACGCCCAGCACTATCATCACCACAAGGCAAGTGACCACATTCTCCAAATCGCGGTCGGCGGTAAACGGCACGGTGATGGTGTGCGCCTCGCCTCCGTATTTGTAGGTGATGCGGCTTTCTTTGGTGTCTTTTTCCACATTAGTCACCAGCACGGAACGTGACGCGTCGGTAGTGGACCACGCATATTCGTGCGCCACATCCACCTCAAGCAGTGGGCGAATGGTGGCGGTGACCAATGGGTCGTCGGCGCAATACACGATGCTCTCGCAACTGTTCAGAATCTTTGCCTTCTCCTGCGCCTTCTCGTCCATCGAGGCGAAGCCGTCGTTATGCTCGCTGCCGATGTTGGTGATTACGCCAATGGTGGGGCGAATCATGGCTTGCAGGTTGTCCATTTCACCGGTGGTGGAAATGCCGGCTTCGATAATGGCGAGCGTGGTGTTGGTGTCGATGTCCCACAGCGAGAGTGGCACGCCGATTTGCGAATTGTAACTGCGTGGCGAGCGCACAATCTTGTAGTCGTCGCTCAGCAGTTGGTTGAGCCATTCCTTCACGGTGGTTTTGCCACGGCTGCCGGTGATGCCAATCACAGGAATATTGAAGCGGCGGCGATGGCTCGTTGCCAAAGTCTGGAGCGCTTCGAGCGTGTCGGCCACCACCAGAAAGTTGGCGTCGCGCATTTCACGCATCACATTGTCGATGCGGTTCACCACAAAGTTTCTCACGCCCTTCTGATACAGAGGCGCGATATAGTTATGGCCGTCGTTGTTGGCAGTCTTGATGGCGAAGAATATGGTTTCTTCGGGGTTATTTAGCGAGCGAGAGTCGGTGAGCAGTTGGCTCACGGTGGCTTCCTCGTTGCTGATACTGTGGTAGTCAACACCCAGAATGTCGGCTATCTCTACGATTGAGTACTTCATCATTCAGAAATTAAATCGTTGATTTCTTTAATATTTGCAATATACGGATATTCCTTCACCAAGTTCGTCACCACGGCTTTGGTGTCGGCGTAGAATCGCTCCACTATTTCACGGTTTGCCGTCATGGGGCGATGGGTGAGACGCTTCATCACACGCTCGCATCGGGCGATGGCTTGCGTGGAGGCATCGTCGAAATACGCCGCCTGAAAACTCTGCCAAATGTAGCCGATAGCCACATCGCTGGGGTGTACCATGTCGGCGGCATAGAAGCGATAGTCACGCAAGTCGTCCATCACTATCTCGTAGGCAGGGAAATAAGCGGTGAAGTCGCGATACACACGGTTCACATTGGCAACAGCCACTCGCAGCGTGGCCTTGCTCAGCGAGTTCACCTCCAGTCCGTCGGCAATGTGACGGATAGGGCTAACCGTAAACAGAATGCGCAACTGCGGATTGAACTCGCGCAGCCGCTCCACCATGGCGGAGAGCACCTCGGTGATTTCATCTACACTCGCCATGCGGCGCGTGAAATTGTGCTGTGGCACCTTATGGCAGTTAGCCACCACCAGGTTCGTCTCCTTCAGGCGATACACCACGGCAGTACCCAGCGTCACCACAAGCGTGTGGCACGACTTCAGATGCTCATGCGCCTTCGCAATCTGTTCATTCATCAGCGTAAGCGTGGCTTCCTTATCGGCAAGCGAGTAGCGAGAGTGGAAATTGTAACTGTTCCACACACCGCTACCCTGAAACAGGTCGATACCCCGCTCAGGCACCGCGTTGATGATGCGATTCACACTCGAGGCAATGCTCATCGGATTGTAGAGCGTGCCAAAAGGATTCACATTCACATCAATCATGGCTTGGCGCAATTTACCGCCTATATTGTCGCTAAAGCACGAGCCAAGCATCATAAAGCGGTCGCTATGATGCATAATGCCCATATTGTCGGCAATGTGTATAGTGGTGCGAAAGTCCATTTTCTCGATTTTGTACAGTTATTAACCTACAAAAATACACCTTTTTCTCCAAACACACACCTTTTTCTCAAAAAATACACCTTTTTCTCGCAAGTAAAAACGTAAAAACGCAAGTAAAACCCCATCCCCCATTATTTTTCAAAATTTCCCAAAAATCCCCCAACCACCACACCCCCTCAATGATTAGATTGGGATACTTATTTCTGTTTTTCTATTTTTTGTTGAGGAAATTTGTTTGTATGTTTTAATTTATCTAAATTTGTGATTACAACCAAGTGTCATAAACACTACCATTACAATCTTTGCTATTAAACTAATGGATTGTCGCTGGTCAACATTAAATGAAAAGAAATAACAATAAAAATATTATTATGAAATGTCCAAAATGCGGTAAGACCACCTCTAAACCAGGTCAAAAGTTCTGCACAAAATGCGGTTTTTGTTTTAGTGATGTATCACAATTTGATTTCAACCCGCCAATAAGCGTAAGTTCAAAACCAGAAACATCAGATAGGAAGTGCCTCAAGTGCGGTAATACAAACCTTAAATCAAACGATAAATACTGCACCAAGTGTGGGCAACCGCTGAGGACTCCACAACAATCTGAACAAAAGGGTTTCATTGATAACGTACGTCATATAGGTACATTTATTCAAAGAGGTTCCCGAGGTGTTCAACAAGAAATTCAACGCGAACAGGAACAGCGAGTTCAACAACAAGCGGAAGCTCTAGGCTTTGAGGTGAATAGATCTCAAAGATCTAATCGCCAAGAGAACCAATCACCTGTAGGAAATCAGCCATCAAGTCAACAGCAACGTCGACTTAGTGTTGACACTAGTTCTATTGAGGGAGTTAGTATTGTGAGCGGACGAGCCATATGGAACATCAAAAAAGGTGAAATAGCCCATCTCGTTACCGAAACTGAATTTGCCAATTCTGATGGTTTAAAAGGTGTTATTGTACAAGAAGGTTGCACAGCAATGGTGTATATTGATGGTCAACTGGTGTCCATGATGAGTGCAGGCATCTACACTTTTCCTGCCAAGACCGAAGCAGAACATCAACTTGAAATGCGCCAAAAGGAACTTGATGCTGAACAAAAAGAAATTGAAAAGAGAGAAGCTGCTTCTACAGCAGAACAAATCAAAAAAAATGGAGAATATGCCAACAGTTTCCGAGCACGTGGTGTGTTTGGTGAAATTGCGGCATTTGGTCGGGGCATCACCAATTTCCTCTTTGGGCATAAGAAGGATGAGAAGCCAGAGCAACATCGCAAACGTATTGAGAGAACAATTTCCAAACTCCAACTGATTTCTGCTCCCAAGATCTGCCGAGTTTATATTGTTAACAATCGTATCATCAACCTCATTTTCAATTCGCAAGTAGGTGTTGATGGTGCTATAGAGTTTGCGCCAATCACTATTCCAACAAAGTTGGTTGACGTTAATATCGCAGTGTCAATGCAGTTACAAATCAACAATATGAATGATTTCGTGACCAATTACTTAGCGGACAACACTTCGGTAAATCTTGTTGACATACAACAGTTACTAATGCCTGGTATCAAGGCAACTCTTACTCAAATGATGCGAAATCTTGACTATCAACAAGATGGATTGCCCGAGTCTGTGATTCAGAACACAAAGAATCATTTATTGTCCACTTGCAACGACCATTTGAAGGGTATTGAAGTGGTTCGGGTTATGGAAATAACTGACCAAAGCAATGATTTTGAGCGTTTCCGTGCTGTCGAACGAGAACTCTTTGCAAGTGAGAAAGAATTAGGCTATCTGCATCGTACAGGCGAATTCCGTAACCGATTGGAGCAAGAACAAAACAAGCAGACGATTGATAGCGCAACTAATGCAGAAATGTTACGCCAAGCATTGCAGTGCATTAACAAGGACAAGCTTCTGAATGAAGATGAAATGGAACAATTCGTAATGCTGCTTGAAAGCCAAAAACGATTGCGTGAGGCAAGGACTAAAGAAGAAGAATACAAGGCTCTTCAAGATTTGAAAAAGAGCCTCCTCGTGAAAGACGATGATGTGGCCGCACTCATTAACACACTTGAAAAAGGAAAGATTGAACGAGAAAATGTGACCGAAATTATGCGTGTGCAGGCAGAACAAAAGCTTGACATGAATCGCCAAATTGCAGAGTTTGAACTCTCCAACAATCGCATGGAGCATGATATTGCAAAAGAATTGCGGATGGCTCAACACCAAGGCAACCTTACTGCGACTCAGCTCGACGCTAAGCGCCTCATTGACCAGTACAACGACGAACGTGCTCAGCATGATGAAGACTATGCATTCGTGATACGTCAGCGTGATGACGATTATGAGTTGGAAAAACTCAAACGCGAACAAGAATTAGACTTCAACACTCGTGTCCAAAACGAAGACTATGACTTCGAAAAGCAGAAACGCGAGCAAGAACTACAAGAACAGCAAACTCAAGCAGACTATATTCGCCGCCGACAAGATAGATTTGATGATATTGACATCACGGAGAGAGAGAGCAACATTGCCATGCGCAACATGCAAACCATGATGGACGCTAAATTGCGTGCTCAACAAGAGGCTAACCGGTCTGCCGAAAGTATACATGCTATGGATACCAATGTGGAAATCAATCGTGATAACCTTTTTTCCAATATGGATGCAGAACAAATCAAAGCTGCTAGTATGTCACTTCTCGATAAAGATGCTCAAATTGCAATGGCCAAAGCTTATGGTTCAAATACAGAGAACGAACTGCGTGCTCAACAACTGCAGGAACAGCAGGATCTCTATGAACGCATGATGGCCAACCAGCAGAGTATGTCTGCTCAAAATATGCAGATGATGAAAGATATGGCACAAATGATGCAACAAGGCATGATGGGAGCTAATCAGCAACAAATGCTACAGCAACAGCAAACATATCAGCAGCAACAGCAAATGCAACAGCAGCGCTATGAAGAACAAGTGGCCATGAAGAATGAGTATCGAGAAAATGCTCAACACCAGCAACAACGCATGGATTATATGCAAGACCAAACTTTGGGAACTGTAGGTCAAGTGAGTACAGCCGCTGCAAGCAATATCAACGCCTACAATGGCGGTGTTCAAAGAGGTTATCACCAAGCTACACCGACATCTGGACAACCTATTTCCGCCACCAAACACTGCCCTGCTTGTGGTGTTGAGATTGATGCCGATGAGATGTTCTGCCCTGAGTGTGGGGCAAAATGCTAATTATTTTTGTTAATGATAGTTATATTAGATTTCGTAAAATTGCAAAAAGAATTTTAAGCATCCGCGATGTTTTGACCTAATGTGGGGCAAGACTCATCAAGGAGATTCCGAGAAATGGTGGTATTTTATGTGATGCAATCACTATTGGTAAAGGAACTCAGTTTGCTGATTTTCATAATGAAAATAGAATTTATAATGCGTAATTAATGTAATCAAGCAACCCATATGTTAAAGAAATATAAATTAGCGCTTAATAGTGATCAGAGTTATCACCTGAGCATTGCAACATTGCAAGAAGCCGGATTGAAAGGTAATCCTAACGATATGGCACACGAATTTGCTGGTCTAGGAGCAAAAATTGGCATTGAGCGCGACAACAATGGCTGGCCCATCATGGTTGTGTCGGATCTTGACGAGATCAAAGTAAGGAATACCTTAAAGAAATATGGTGTGGCTATTGAAGAATTTCAAGAACAAGACTTCAACCTCAAATCGATGGATTTCAATTTCGGACGAGGTAACGCCTTTGCAGGCGACATCAACGTTAACCACACGAGCACCGATTCTCGCTCATGGGTTGAGAGCCATCAAACCGACTCACATGATGTCATCACAAACATCGTTCATGAGCGTCAAAAGTCGGTAGCAGAATTTGAGAAGGAGAAACACGACCAATATTCAGAATTGTGTGCCCAAGTGCTCGAGGATGGAATTCTTAGCAAGAGCGAACGCAATAGCCTAGAGGCTCTACGCATCCAATTGGGTATTGACGTTGACACTGCCGAGTCATTGCTTGCAGCTCAGCGCAGACTTTGGCAGCAAACTCCTGCCGAGGAATTAGGTCCAGTAGCAAAGATGTTACTTCAACAAGTTGAGAAATACCTTCATCAAAACAAAGTTGAAGGTCTACGGTCGTTGTTTCCTCAACTAAAGGTTGAAGCCACTCTTCACGATTCTCCAAAGATTTCCTTCTATTACTACATGCTATTTTCGGCATTCACCCCCGATGTGGCAATCTCTCAATATGAGAAACGGCTGACAGACAGTTACTGGCAATCGTTCTGGGTGTATCTCTGCTATCAGAATGCTGGAATGACGGACAAAGCTTATTCTACTATGCAAGACCTTAATCGTTGGACTGAGTATTCTTTGACCAACATTAGAATGCTCTATGCCATAGGTTTGGAATACAACTATGTACGCAATTCTACGTTGCAAGATATGCACGACATGGCTAAGATGCAGTGGAGCCAGCTTACAGCAGATGAAGAGCCTCTTCTTTCGAACTTTGTCGACTCTTTTAGTTCCATATTGGCTGAAGATATAGAATCTCCCGATTTCTATATGGAGAATATTTTCTCACTTTTATATGCTAAAGTCCGCGAAATGATAGAGAAACAAAAACAAGCAGAAGAAGCCCTCCACAATGAGGAAGAGGACGATTCTGAATTTAAGTTCGATGACGACGAGGACAAATATGAGGATGATGAAGAAGAAGATGAATATGACGAGGAAGACGAGTATGAAGATGAAGACGAGGAAGATGAGGACGAATATGATGAAGACGAGGATGAGGATGAAGATGAGGATGAGGACGAAGATGAGGACGAAGACGACGATGAAGATGAAGATGAAGATGAAGACGAAGATGAAGACGACGATGAAGATGAAGACGACGATGACGAGTTTGAAATTTATACCGATGAATTAGCTGAAGAAGTATTTAAATTAACCGAAAGTGGGGAGACAAATAAAATTGAACTAACTACTGAAGGTGGATGGGAACATAGTGGCACTGTAATTACTAATATCAAGAGAGACCAACAAGGTATTGATGACGACTTTGTAGAGAATATCAATAATTGGGGAGGAGCTTCATGTATTAATGATGTGGCTATAACAGAAAACGGTCAACTTGTTATTATTGGAAAAAGTGGTGAATGGCTTTACCAAGGATTTAATCGTGATTATTTTGGCACTTTATGTGAAGAGTTTGATGAGAATAGCGATATTCAACTAACAGCAATAAATAGTCACGGGGATTTTGTCCAAATATTCGGAAAAAATGGTTACGCAACTCAAGGCATACCAAAAGGATTATCATACCAACTTAAAAAGTGTCACGAAGAAGGAAAAGAAATCTATTCTGTTTCATTTTCTGAAGATAAAAAGAGTTGGGCGATTATTTGGAATGATTTCTTCTGGGGCGGAGCCCCGGATGACGATGACCATAGATACGTTCTCAATCCCATAGTACATCATTTGCGTATGGCAAGTCGTAATTATGGACAACCGTTGAAAGCTTGTGTCACGAACAAAGGCATAGTCATTTGTTGTCGTAAAGGTTGCTATTACAACAACATTCCTTTGAAAGTTGCAAAAGCGATTCATCAGTTTAAGAATGTTCCTAAAATTGTAGCATTCACTGATTCAGGAGCATATTTCATTAGTGATGGAGAAACCTATAAATTTGATTTTACACATACCCGTGTCAAGTTTGGTGGTTGAATGGTGACAAGACTATCATGGTGACAATAATGCTGCGTGCTAAACTGATGCCTCTGGTCAAAATCTGGTTCTGACTGCACGCTTCGTAGCAACCGTTAGTATGGATGTTTATGGACAGCGTGTATCGAGTTGAGCCTCCATCGCTCCCGAACATCGCAACAGCAAACTTGGCTTGTGCTACGCTCTATAGTACACTCCGCCAAATTTAAGATTTGGACTATGATAACATCAGCGCGAAGCTTCCAGCCTTCTGATTCAACATAAAATGAAGCGTGCTTTTTTCTTTTAATAAAATGTGTCAACGTAAAAAATATCTTGATAATTAGGCAATCATTAGTCTCTATTTTTATTATAAATTAATATTCTATGCAATTATGGAATTAGACGAACATTTAAATCAATTGAATAAAGATCTTGAAAGAAAACTAGGGAATTTGTATCATACAAATTGTCCAAAACAAAGTGATACTGATGATATAAAATCCGAAGATGAAGAATTTCATTTTTGTCCTGAGTGTGGTACAAGGTTAACCGAAGATGCAAAATACTGTATGAACTGTGGATACAAGATCAAACTTTCTAATGACGAAAAAGAAAATGATGTCTTTGACGATAAAGAAGATTGCGAACAATATGGTATCATCTTTACTGACACAGAAATACTTGCTGAAAAATATGGCATCGGGCGAGGCGAGGTGGAAGATTTGCTGAGCAATTTCATTGAGGACAACGGCAATCATGGCTATGACTTGTTAATGTTAGATATGGCCAACCACCAGCAAAAGTTGGGCGAAGGCACCTGGATGGACTATAGTGAAGCGTTGCAGCTTTTTATGCAAGAGAAGAATATTAAGCCGAGCCCCCACAATTCTTTGTTCATCATTGGCGGCGACGATGTGATTCCACAACCATGTGAAGAGAACCCGTGTGCAAGCCCTGACCCTTCGCCCTACGATGAATTTGTGCACGCTGACTTTTATTACTGCTTTTATGGGAAATTGCCACTTGAATTTCTTGACTATAGCAAAGCTCGCTGCAATGTATCGCGGTTGCCGCTTGAAGATGGAGAATTGAGCACGGCAATTGGTGATGATTTACAAGCCTATTTCAATATTTCTAACCAAGCGTTGGAAGATGGGGGAATCAGTGTAGGTAAAGCAGTGATGACTTCAAACAAAGATTGGATTCCTGCTAGCCGTGAAATGTCGCGCAATCTGCCCATGGAGCTCCTCAAAGATGAAAATGATGTGGTGCTCGACAACATGTATATAAGCCCAGATGTGAAGGTTGACATGCCTGAAAACCTAAAGGAAAAGTATTTTGAGTCATTGTCGGAGGCAGATATGCTCGTTTTTAATCTGCATGGCAGCTATGCACCCGAAGACTCTGGTTTTTACAGCACAGATTTAGCCTTTTCTATCGACATGCTCAGCAAGAGCAATGCACGCATTTTTAATACTGTGGCATGCTGGGGTGCCCGCTACATTCACTATCATCGAAAAGACAGCATGCTACTCTCCGCTATGTATGGTAATGGCGTGCTTCTTTATGCAGGATCGTGTGTTCCTTCCATGGGCAAATGTGGGTGTTTCCAAAGCGACGAAACATGGCGCATTCAGCCAGCTGCTTATTCCGAATCATTCATGGGCAGATTTGCCGAATACCAATGCATCGGATCATTGCCTGCAGGAGAGGCCTTCCTCAAAGCCAAATGCGACTATTACAATTTAAGCCGCACAATCGAGGATGATGAAGTAATACTGGCCACAGTGCTCATGTTTAACCTCTACGGAAATCCAATGTTGCGCACGAAACCAAACATTGAAGTGTTGGGGAATCTGCAGCCTACTGACGGCAGCAAGATGGTGCGCATGCCTTTCCGCAAGATGAATCGCAAAGTGATTATGAGAAATGAAGGAAAAAAGGGAAACTATAGAGGCTCTGTCATTGAACAAATTCAAGGAGCCGTGGATTCCAATTTGCGACGCATTCACGAAGGTTTGACAACATATTTGTATCATGCTTTAGGATTAAGACCAAGAGAACTCTACTGTGTGGAAAGTTACTCAACGACGAATGTAAAAAGTGATTCAGAAAAGGGATACTTGTATAACTATAGGAAAAGCTATAATGGAATAATCTCTCAATTTAGTGTAAAGGTTGACGCGAATGGTAAATTGATTGAAGCTATTCAAACAAAATAATCGATATTGTTATTATAATGCACCGCCCTGAAAACATATCAGGGGGCTATCAAATACCCATATTGCAGATGTACAAAATGTCATTTTCTGCATTAGATAGAATAGTTCCGATAAATGGTGGAAATTATTTGGGATTTGTTTGGAATGTTGTCTTTTAATTGATAAATTTGCTTGAGATTTAAAGACTAACACTATATGTCAAGAAAAAGCCGAGAAATCAGTCCTACTGGCGTGTACCACGTGATGCTGCGCGGCATCAATCGTGGCAGAATTTTTGACGACGAGCAGGACTGTCGCAAGTTTGTAAAAATCCTCCGTCAAGTCACACATTCCAAGGACAAAGACGATGCTCCGCTGCCACCATATTGTTCCATCTACGCCTACTGTGCCTGATGGATAACCACATTCACCTACTCATAGCAGAAGGCACAGAATCGCTGTCAAACACGATGAAACGCATAGGCGTGGCATACGTGAGCTACTACAACAAACGCAACGAGCGTCTGGGACCGCTCTTTCACGACCGCTTCCGCAGCGAGGCTGTGGCAGACGCAGGCTACTTTATCAATGTGCTGAGATATGTGCACTGCAATCCCGTAGAGGCGGGAATAGTTGAGCACCCCTCTCAATATCAGTGGAGCAGCTGGCATGAGTATGATGGTTCTATAAAAGCCAACTGCGTTTGCGACCACACATTACCATTTACAGGCATGACCCGGGAAGATGTGTGCGAACTGGTGTTGAACGTGAGTGAAAAACAAAGCCCCCAACCCCGAATCAGTCAGCGTCGCTTAACCGACACCGAAGCCACAGAAATTCTGCAACGAATTTGTGGCGAAGAGCCTGTGCTGAATATGCCAAAAGAACGTCAAAAAAACGTGATTGAAAACGCTTATGCAGCAGGCGTAGGTTTACGCCAATTGTCAAGAATCACAAAAATAAGCTATGGAGCAATCGTTGTAATGCGCAGGAAATCAAACAGCAAAACAAACAACAAACCAAAAGAACCGTCCCTTTGATTTTCGGCCACATGATCACTGTCTTATGTGATACTCGTCGCACTATGATGTCCCAAGCGCAACTTGCAAACTCCTCCGGAATAAGCAGGAATATGATTGGCAAAATAGAAACGAGAAAATCGATTGTAACTATCGATATGCTGCTCAGACTGATTTCCGTATTAGGTTTATCTATAAAAATTATCGCCCATGAATGAATATGTTATTATACAATCTGTAAGTGCTCAGGTTCAGCTGAAATCTGCAAAATCAAAGGTCAAACAATACCAAATCAAGTTTGGCAATAGGCTGTGTGAAATGTCTCATTTTATAGAGTCTTGGGTGGCTACTGCTGTGTATTCATATTCTGGAAAAAGCGGTGTTGCAACTTGGTTGCGTGACATATACCCTGACATAGGTCCAGATGAGATAGACTTGTTTGTGTCAACATTTCAAGCCGAACATCCTCTGCAAACCATTGAGTATAGCTATGAGACTATACCTCTGATAGCTACTGAAAAGACTTATTGCGAAATGTCACTTGGGATGTTCAAGACTCCTGTAAAACTGACTCTTAATCAAGAAATGGAGATTTTGAAAATTGTTAGCACTGACCATGAAAGAAGATCCAAATACCAACGACTTTTGTCTTGGTTTAATCAATTTTGCAAGGAGTATGGGTATGAATCCAGGTATAAACGCGATAGAGGAGGCGAAGCTAAAGAAATGGCTTGGGGTTTTTGTGTGTATCATGGTCTTAACATTGATGTACTGGAACGTGCACCTAAACCCCAAACACCCCAGCAGGACACCCCTGCTAAATCGACATGGACATTATTGCTTGTAGGATTTCTGGGAGGTCTATATATATTGGCTGCTATATCCTTTATACTTTGGTCTCACCAAATTGAAGACTTTAGTTTATCTATTGTTCCTATGATTGTAGGGTGGGCAATGTTATGCGTACCGATATATTTATTCTTTCGTAATAAGAGACAATAATCAATATCAGACTTGAAGACGCAGAAATTCGTAAGCTATCTGAAATTACACAAATCTCAGAGTTTGACTTGCAGAAGCTTTACACAGAAGGGTTGCTGAATGACTCCGCTGTGATTAACCGGTTGATGAAATACGATTTCCAATTTCTCAAACGCATGGGGAAATATCGGCCTGTAAACCAAAGGGACGGTTCTTTTGGTTACCACTTGCTAAATATATAAAGCACCCCATCCTTCCACAAACCAAAAGAACCGTCCCTTTGGTGCGTAAATAGTGGGAATTGTGGGGGATTGGTTTGGATTGTTGGGATTTAATTGATAAATTTGCTTGGGGTAGCCGATTGTGTGATAGGGCTACCGCAGTGATGATTAATTAACTTGTAAAAACGAACATACATTGATGAGAAAAACGGTATTTATCACAGGAGCCACAAGCGGCATCGGCGAGGCTTGCGCTCGCAAGTTTGCACAAGGTGGCTACAATCTGATTATCACGGCACGCCGTGCAGAGAAGTTGGCTGAAATCAAGGCACAACTTGAGGCAGAGGGCGCGAAGGTGAAAACGCTTACATTCGACGTTCGCGACGCTCAAGCGGCACAGGCTGCGGTGGAGTCGCTCGATGAGGAATGGCAGAAAGTCGACGTGCTGATCAACAACGCCGGACTCGCACTTGGTCTTGACAAGGAATACGAAGGCGACCCTGAGGACTGGAACACAATGATCGACACCAACATCAAGGGACTCCTGACCATGACGCGCCTGATAGTGCCCGGCATGGTGAAGCGAAACGAGGGGCATGTGATAAATGTGGGTAGCGTGGCTGGCGATGCCGCCTACGCCAAGGGCAATGTGTATTGCGGCACAAAAGCGGCTGTGAAGGCAATTACCGACGGCTTGCGCATCGACGTGGCTGAAACGGCTGTGCGTGTCACCAACCTGAAACCCGGACTGGTGGAAACCAACTTCAGCAACGTGCGTTTCCACGGCGACAACGAGCGTGCCGAAAACGTGTATAAAGGCATCACTCCACTCACAGGTGCCGACATCGCCGACGTGGCATTCTACGCAGCCTCAGCCCCCAAACACGTGCAAATAGCCGAAGTGCTCATCCTCGCCACCCACCAAGCCAACGGCTCCACCATCCACCGACAATAAGAAATTAGAAGTTAGAAATTAGAAAAAAACACCATCAAAGGGACGGCTTTGATGGTGTTTTGTTTGTGATATAAGATGATGATGAGGGGGTCAGTGGAGGAGTTCGCCGAGGCTGGTGGTGAGGTTGAGCATGAAGGTGGTGGCACCGGTATGGGGTTGGGCGAATGCCACGCCGAAACCGAACGATTTCACTTTCATGCCGGCTCCCAACGATAGGCCAGAGAGGAAGTTGCGCTGATATGTGCTCATGTCGGTGCGCACTTTGTGGTTGTAACCAAGGCCGATATACATATTGTCGCTGGGCAGAAATTCCAGACCGAGCACAAGGTGACGCATGAAGTTGGAGCCGAAACTCTCTTTTTTCACCAGGTCGCTGTTGGTGTTGTTCTTATCCTCTGGTTCGTAGTATGGCAGACTCCATTTACGCAGGTTGTAGGCGGTGATGGAGAGGCGGAATGGCGATGTGCCAAACCTCTGCGAATAGCCCAGCTGAATATCCCATGGCAAGCGGTCTTTGGCATCGGTGGTGCCGTTGAACTTCTTCACCTGGCCACCAAGGTTCTTCGCCGCCACAGAGAGCGACAATTCGTTGTCGGGGTTGTAGATGTTCACACCCAAGTCGGCGGCGATGGCTCCAGCCGAGAAATCGCCATATTTTGAATACAGATATTTCAAGGTGATACCACCGCGAATGTTGGTGGCGATGTCGTGTGAATAAGTCACGTTGAAATTGATGTCGCTGGCATTGAATTTGCCAAGGATTGAACCCTGAGCATCAGTTTCGGTCATGCTGCCGTAGCCATAGTATTGAATCCCCACAGCAAATGCGCTATGTTCGGTAAGCCCCTGGCCATATCTCACGCCAGTGAAATTGGTGGAGCCGATGTATTTCATATAGTTCACGCCCACTTGGTGGTCAAATTCCGGTCCCAAAAGCGCAGGGTTTTGCTCCACAAGGTTGATGTCGTCGTCGATGATGGTGAGGTTGTGTCCGCCAAGCCCATACACATGCGACGACGGGCTCACGTTGAGAAATTCGTAAGCCGTGGTGCCGTCTTGCGCCCACGCCGCAAAACTCACAGCCCATGCGGCAAGCAGGCAGATATAGCGATGAATGGATAATTTCATACTTTAATATTAACGCGTTATAACTCTATTAACGCACACACCCCTTTAAATCGTATATCCTTTTAATTTTTTTTACAACATTCGGTGAATTTTGCCCAATCTGTAAAAATAAATGAAACAATATTAATCATTTTCAAATTTGACCTTTCGAGTATTGAAATTTGCGAAAACGAAATTATATTTGCAATGTTTTTAATAGGAAAAGCACTGCTTTACTTCTCGTTCAAGACACTATTTATTTGTAAATCACAATGATGCGACAATACAAACATATTTTACCACTCTTCGTGTTATCGGCACTCATTCTTTCCGCTATCGAGGCCACAGCGCAAACGCGCCCTCGTGCCAGCCGAATTGGTGTAGTGAATCCTATGTCGCCCGACCACACCTCATATCTCGAATTTTACGAATTTGAGCAAGTTGATGTGCAACCATCATTCCCTGGTGGCGAACGTGGTCTTGTGAATTTCGTAAACAACACTCGCGAATATCCCTACAACGAATACGTGGCACGCCAGCAAGGCCGCGTGCTTTGCAGCTTCATCATCCTCACCGACGGACAAGTGTCGCACGTGAAAGTGCTCCGCAGCTCCGG
>ULVO01002009.1_pt1 | contig 39872 bp, 44 predicted proteins | sample 1959521 | NCBI WGS metagenome assembly ULVO01 (sample SAMEA4835788, study PRJEB28245) | human gut metagenome | biome: gut microbiome; material: fecal sample | place: Denmark | collected 2008
AGAAAATGCAAAATAGAAACAAAGGTATAACACTAGTTGCATTAATAATAACAATAGTAGTAATGTTAATATTAGTTGCAGTAAGTGTGAATGTAATAATAAAAAGTAACTTAATAGGAACAGCAGAAAAAGCAACGAACAAATACAAAACAGCATCAGAGGAAGAATCAAAAGGTGGAGTAATTGAAATAGATGGAAAAAAATATAATTCAATAGAAGATTATATTAACTTATCATCAATAAATATTCCGGGAGGAACAAGAGTAACAGAGCCGACAGAATATAAGGTAGGAGATAAAACAGCAATAATACCTGCTGGTTTTACAGTATCAGGAATAGATAGTGAAAGAACAATAGATGGAGGATTGGTAATATATTTAATCCCAGAAGAAGAATTAAAGGATGTAAAATGGGACGGAACAGAAAAGACTAAGTATGACCAATTTGTATGGATACCAATATCACATGAACAAATAAATAACATGTTCATATGCCAGAAAAAAACGACAAGTAATGGCAGTTGTAATATAGTAGCAGAAAATGGAACAGCTAAATGCACAACTCATAATTCAACACAAATGGCAGGAAGATTATATGCAACAAGTACAGGAGAAAGTTACAATAATCCAAAGAAGGAAGTATATACAGCGAATACTGGACTTCGTGAACCAGATGTGGTAACTGATGTTGATGGAAATTCAGATAACTTAAGATATATGTCAACTGTGACAGGAGATAATACAAGCTATGCAAGTACAGCAAAATTTAAAGAAACACTGCAAAACGAATATAATGAGATAGTAGCATTAGTTTATAATGCAGGAGGTTATTATGTAGGCAGATATGAAACAAGTAATCTAACAACAACGAAAGGAACAGCAATAAACGTAGTAGCAGGAAAAAATTCAGAAATATCAAATATTAATTGGTATTACATGTACGCACAGCAAAAGGCTTATGCAGCAAATAAAGGTTTAGGAAATAAAGTAAAAAGTAGTATGATACTAGGTACATGTCACGACCAAATGCTAGAATTTGTAAATGTAGAAGGAAAGTATGATGTAACATCAGCAGGACATGCTTTACACAGTAAAGATTATGACGATGGACCATGGCAGACAGCGGGATTAGATTATACAGACAAAACACAATATAAAGACTTATCAAAGAATATATATGATTTAGAAGGCAACGTACTTGAATGGACTACAGAGGCGTACGACACCACCCTTCGAGTTTACAGGGGCCGGCTTTTACAGCTACAGTAGTTCTGCTAGTTGTCGCGACGGCAGCGGTCCGAACGGCAGCAGCACGAGCAGACGGTTCTAGAGCCACACTTTTTGTAATGCTGTAAGCTTGCAGGCGATATAGATCGGATTTAGTGATACTTATGTATTGCTAAATCCTTATTTAATTTTCAATGTACTTTATATAATTTAATCAAATTATGCTAAAACTATTGAAAAATATGGCTGTTTAAGTGTATAATATTAAGGAGTTTAGGAGGGAGAATATGGAAACAAGTAATTTAAAAGATAAGTATTTAAAATTTTTTGAAAGCAAAGGACATAAAGTTATTCCTAGTGCTCCAATAATACCAGAAAATGACCCAACATGTTTATTTAACACAGCGGGTATGCAACCATTAGTGCCATACTTAAAAGGAGAACCACACCCAGAGGGAAAACGTTTAACAGATGTTCAAAAATGTTTTAGAACAAACGATTTAGATTCAATAGGAGATACTACACACCATACATTTTTCGAAATGCTTGGAAATTGGTCTTTGGGAGATTATTTTAAGGAAGATGCAATTGCGTGGAGTTATGAGTTTTTAACAAAGACATTAAATATACCAGCAGAGCGTTTAGCTGTAACTGTATTTAAGGGAAATCATTTAGTTCCTGCAGATAATGAATCTGCTGAAATTTGGAAAAAAGCTGGAATTAAAGAAGATAGAATAGCCTTCTTAGGTGAAGAAGATAACTGGTGGCCAAACATGGAACTTACAGGACCTTGTGGACCAGATACAGAAATTTTCTACTGGAGAAGCAATGAAGCAATTCCAGAGAAATTTGACCCAGAAAATGAAAATTGGGTTGAGATTTGGAATAATGTATTTATGCAATACAACCATGAAACAGATGGTACATTTAAACCTCTAAAAAATAAAAATGTTGATACAGGACTTGGAGTAGAAAGAGTAACAGCAATACTTGAAGGATATACAGATAACTATAAATCATCAGTTTGGAGAGATGTAATTTCAAAAATAGAAGAAATATCTGGTTTATCTTATGAAGATAAAAAAAATGCTAGAGCAATGAGAATTATTGCAGACCATATAAGAGCAGTTGTTATGATAGCAGGTGATGATGCTGGAATTAAACCATCAAACACAGACCAAGGCTACATTTTGAGAAGATTAATAAGAAGAATAATTCGTTATGCTAAAAAGTTAAATATAGATATAAATAGCGATTGGGAACAAACATTAGCAACAATGATAATTGAAAAATATTCAAAATACTATTCAGAACTTGAAAGAAACAAAGACGTTATATTACAAGTTTTAAAAGATGAAAAAGTTAAATTTAATAGAACACTTGAAAAAGGTTTAAGAGAGTTTGAAAAAGAAACAAGAAATATAGAAGGAAAAGAAATTAATAAAGACATTGCATTTAGACTATATGATACTTATGGCTTTCCAATTGAATTAACAGAGGAACTTGCAAAAGAAAATGGCTTAACTGTTGATACAGAAGGCTTTAAACATAAATTTGCAGAACACCAAGAAAAATCAAGAGAAGGAGCAAGTCAAAAATTCAAAGGTGGCTTAGCATCTACTGGAGAAATGGAAACAAAATACCATACAGCAACACACCTTTTAAATGCTGCATTAAAGAAAGTTCTCGGACCTCATGTACATCAAAAAGGAAGCAACATTACAGCTGAAAGAATGAGATTTGACTTTTCACACAATAGCAAAATGACAGAAGAAGAAAAACAAAAAACAGAGGACTTAGTTAATGAATATATAAAAATGGCAATACCAGTTGAAAAGTTAGAAATGAAAAAGGAAGATGCAATAAATGCAGGTGCTGAAGCAATGTTTGTTGATAAATATGGAGACATAGTATCAGTTTATAAAATTGGTGATGTATCAATGGAATTATGCGGAGGACCTCATGTTCACAACACAAGCGAATTAGGTCATTTTAAAATTAAAAAAGAAGAAGCATCATCAGCAGGTGTAAGACGTATTAAAGCTATATTAGAGTAAGGAAAGGAAGATTAGAATGGAAGATTGTATTTTTTGTAAAATAATTAATAGAGAAATTCCATCAGACATAGTTTATGAAGATGATGAAGTAATTGCATTTAAAGATATTAGACCAGTAACACCAGTTCATATATTAGTAATTCCTAAAAAACATATATCAAGCTTAGTAGAATTAACTGAAGAAGATGAAGCTGTTATTGGAAAAATCTACACAGTTATAAACAAAGTGGCTAAAGATGCGGGCATATTAGAAAAAGGCTTTAGAGTAATAGTAAACTGTGGAGATGATGGAGGACAAGAAGTTAAACACATACATTTCCATGTACTAGGTGGAAAGAAACTTGGAGTAAAAATAGCATAGTTAAAAAGATGTTCATTTTAAATAAATGAGCATCTTTTTTAACTAAATACAATTTAAATCATATTATAAGTATGAAATGTATTTTGCGTGGGGGTGGAAGCTTTTTTAGTATCCCACCCAGAGCCTAAATTATAAAACTAATAATTTAAACTAGCATCCTCCACAACCATTGTTACCTCCACAACAGCAGCAGATTATTATTAAAAGAATTATAATCCAGCAGCAATCGTTTCCAAATCCGAAACCACCGCATCCGCATCCTCTATTTTCTGGCATACTACTTTCACCTCCCTAGTAATGAAAAATCTTCAAGTCTTTTTCATTTGTTATGTTATATACTATTCTTAATACAAAAAATGTGTTACAAAAATTCTTACAAAAAATCTTGATTTTTAATTCCATTTAACATATAATCTTTAAGTAGTAGGTGAAATAGATGTTAGAGAAAAATCAAGTATTTGAAACACAAATTATAGATAATGGCTATCAAGGAGAAGGAATAGCTAAGATAGATAACTTTCCAATTTTTGTTCCAGGAGGAATAAAAGGAGAAGAAGTTGAAATTAAAATTTTAAAGGTATTATCAAATTATGCATATGGAAAAATTACCAGAATAATAAAACCTTCAGAACATAGAAGAGAAGCAGATTGCAAGGAATTTCCAAAATGTGGTGGGTGTAATTTAAGACATATGGACTATAACTACACACTTGCCTTGAAAAAAGCTAATGTAGAGAATTGTTTATACAAAGCATTAAACAGAAAAATTAAAGTAAATGATGTTATAGGAATGGAAAAGCCTATGCATTACAGAAATAAACTTCAATTCCCAGTAGGAGAAGATGCAAAAGGCAACATGGTTATGGGAGTATACTCAGAAAGAACCCATAATATAGTTCCAGTGCAAAACTGCTATATTCAAAATGAAGAATGCAATAAAATTGCAAATGATGTTTTAGAATTTTTAAAAACCAATAAAACATCTGCATACAATGAAGCTACATTAAAAGGAACAGTAAGACACATTATTGTAAGAATGGGTATAAAAACTCATGAGGCATTAGTTACAATAGTTGTAAATGATAATGGTTTAAAAAATGAAAATGAACTTGTAGAATTCTTGAAGACAAAGTATCCATGTATAAAAACTATAGTTAAAAACTATAATACTAAAAATACAAACGTTATACTAGGCGACAAAACAGAAGTAATTTATGGTGATGGCTATATTTATGATATTTTATGTGGCTACAAATTCAAAATATCTCCATTATCATTTTACCAAGTAAACCCAATACAAACAGAGATACTATATAATACAGCAATAAAATTTGCAACAAACGCTACTAACGAAACAGCCAAAACCATTGCGTTAGACCTATACTGTGGAATAGGAACAATTGGAATATGCTCTGCAAAGCACTTTAAAAAGATATATGGCATAGAAATTGTTAAACAAGCAATAGATGATGCAAAAGAAAATGCTAAATTGAATAACCTACAAAACACAGAATTTTATGCAGGAGATGTAGAAGAAGTACTACCAGAGATTTTAGAAGATATAGAAAACAAACCAGAAACAGTATTCGTAGATCCACCAAGAAAAGGTTTAGATAATAAAACAATAGATGTACTTAAAAACTTAAGACCAAAAACAATTGTATATGTAAGTTGCAACCCAGCAACACTTGCAAGAGATTTGAAACTATTAGAGGAAAAGTATGAAATAAAAGAAATACAGCCAGTAGATATGTTTCCGTATACAAGCCACGTGGAGTGCGTAGTATTGTTGTCAAAAGTACAGAACTGAATACCGAAAAAGGCTTGAAAATAAAGCATTTCCGAGAGTTGGAGGTATTCTTCCGGCTCTCGGATTTTTTCGTTTTAGGGATGTGGTGACCCAGCAAAAACGAGGGTTGAGTTGACAGGTTGAAAATGAGCAAGGTTGAGTGGATAAGATGATTTTGTGTAGGTTTGAGTGGATAACATAATCAAAAATTTAATTTGAGTTGCAGAAGATTTATCTACTATTCCTATTGAATATTATAGCGCTGTGCGCTATAATATAAAGGCAAATAAACAAAGGAGATTTAATCCATGATAGAAATTAAAGAGAAAACGCTCGAAGGAATGACCTTCATTGACTTGTTTGCCGGACTTGGCGGTTTTAGAATCGCATTGGAGTCTCTGGGTGCAAATTGTGTTTATTCAAACGAGTGGGATGAACCAGTACAAAAAGTTTATGCTGATAATTTTGGTGATACTCCTGAAGGAGATATAACGCAAGTTAATGAGAATGCTATTCCTGATCACGATATTTTGTGTGCGGGTTTCCCCTGTCAAGCTTTTTCAATAAGTGGAAAACAAAGAGGCTTTGAGGATAGTAGAGGCACTCTGTTTTTTGATGTTGCAAGAATTGTAAAAGCAAAGAAACCAAAAATTGTTTTTATGGAGAATGTGAAAAATTTTGCTACACACGATGAAGGTAGAACTTTGGCCGTTGTTAAATCTACTATGGAGGAGTTAGGATATACCTTCTATCAAAAGGTTCTGAATGCTGTTGATTATGGTGTTCCGCAAAAACGAGAACGTATCTATATGGTATGCTTTAGAAATGATTTGAATATATCCACTTTTAAGTATCCTAAGCCTTTTGAATTAACGCGTCATGTTGAAGATTTCTTGTTGGAGGACGAAAACATGGTAAAAGATTTATATGTTGATAGACCAGATACTTACTTCAACGAGACTGAAGATAATGAATATAGTAACAAATCTATCAGACTTGGTATTGTCAATAAAGGTGGCCAGGGTGAAAGAATTTACAGCACTAAGGGTATTGCGATTACACTATCAGCTTATGGTGGTGGAGTATTTGCCAAAACAGGTGGCTACCTAATAAACGGGAAAACAAGAAAGCTACATCCGAGAGAGTGTGCAAGGATTATGGGATATCCCGATTCATATAAAATTTGCAAGAGTGCAAATCAAGCATACAAACAGTTTGGTAATTCTGTTGTAATCGATGTTCTGCAGCTTATAGCAGTTCAGATTGGAGAATCTTTGAGAGGTAGATATAATGAATGAAGTGGAGTTCCGCAATTGGCTAATCGGAAATGGCTGCACACCTAAAGTTGCTGGAGACCACATTTCCAGAATAAAGAGAATCGAGAGAGAATTAAATCACTGCGATATCGATGAACAATATCGCAGTGATAAATGTGAATATTTAATTGGTCTTTTTAATAATAATGGCGATAACGATGAAATGAAAAAAATCGCTGCTACAAAGCTGCCGATTGGTAAGTATTACATGAGTACTTACCGTTTGGCTATAAAAAAATATGTTATGTTTTGCGACGAAATTATTTCAAATAACGGATAAAGTCCTCGTCATTTAAACCGCGGGACGATTTTTGTTTGATTGAGAAAATAACATTAGCATTATATGTGTTTGAAAGTTTTCTCAACTCGTATTCATTACCACGCAGTGAAAACATATATTCAATGCCCCTCAGAATAAAACGAGTATCATGTAAGTTTTGTGTGGAGGTAACAAATAGTTTATCACCATCAATGCGGGAATTCATGATTACATAATCATGAGAGTTGATATAGTCCATAACTGGACGTAGTCTGCTTTTTCCTACATTGCCAGATCCGCTGCGTTTAATTCGGTACTTGGCAGATACTTCAAAATAATTGCTAAAATCTTCAATCGGTAAAATAGTGAAATCATTAGTAATAAAGAATTCGGCTCCCTTATCACGGTAAGTTTGGATTATCCAGCTTGCGAAGATATCGGAGCCGTTTCTCATATCTATGTCTTTACCTGCTGTTCCAGCTTCTCTAAACTCATCGAAATCTTCATTCATGTAAGCCATAATCATTTCAGCATATCTGTTGATTCGGTTAACATTTTGTCTACTGTATTCAAATGTACAAGTTTCCAAATCTGGCAGCAAAACAAATTGTCCGCATTGTGCCGGAGAATGCTTGGCATCAATGTAAAAAGACTTTCCTCCCTTTGTTTCAACCAAGATATCTGGAACAGTGGAGTCTGCTCCACCCTGGTGGATAAATCGTGCGTACGCACCAAATCTACGATTAAGGTAGTCGGTGCATTGAATTTCAAATTCTTCCCATATTGCCATAATAAAGCCTCCTTAAGTAGTGATTGTATTTTCAAAAGACATCAGGTCATCTGTGCCTTGAGAAGTTTTTTGAGCGATAATGGACATATTACATTAGGGTTGCTCATGTTTGAAAGTCTTCTGATTTTAAACACGTTTACACCCCTTTTAGATAATTAATTATAGCAAAACCAAGTGCCTCGATAACATTTACGGTCATTGCGTTTCCGGCCTGCATAAGCAAGTGCCTATCTGACACTTCATTTTTTACTTTATCTGCGTATTCTTTCGGAAATCCTTGTAAAAGCAGTGCCTCGTATCCTGTCAATTGATAAATGGCATGATTTCTAACATACAGAACACCATCACGCTGGGCACGCAGTGTAGGGCAGCGTCCATCATAAATTCTTAAATCATTCATTCTTGTATCCAGGATTTTTCCTTCCATTTCGCAAAGGTCTTCAACGCTATATTTACCATTGTTAGTAGGATTCTTCAGATAATAGCGAAGTATTTCTAATCGTTCATTGGACGCTATATTGTCATCTATAAGGTAATCGGATAACTCAGGTTTCTCCACTGGTTCTGGCCATACAAATTCTTCAATATTTTTACACAAATCCTTGCGAATTCCCACAAAGTACACCCTTTGTCGCATTTGTGGGACTCCATATTCGATACTGGATAATACTTTAAAAGTAACATCATATCCAACACGATTCAATTCTGAAACTATGGTTTTAATAGTTCTTCCCTTATCATGTGTTACTAATCCTTTGACATTTTCAAGAAGAAAACATTTAGGTTGGGTTTCTTCTAAAATTCGTGCCAAATGAAATATAATTTGACCTCTGTCATCCGAAAAACCTTCTTTTCGCCCAATGACAGAGAATGTCTGGCACGGAAAGCCTGCTATTAACATATCGTAATCTGGCAGTTTTTCTGTTTTAATCCTTTTTAGATTATAATAATACGGTTCTCCCTCTGTGTTATGCATAAGGGTGTATGTTCGAACAGCTAGTTTACTTGTATCAGAATAGCCTATACTGGTAAGTCCAACTTTTTCTAAACCTAGTCGACCTCCGCCTATACCAGAACATAAATCTAAAAATGTTTTTATTTCCATGATATATGCTCCTGTTAATCCTTTATCGTTTCAATGATGTCCTCGATACGACAGTCCATAGCCTCGCATATTCGAAGAAGCACATCTGTAGTGACGTTCTCACATCGACCTAATTTTGCAACTGAAGAAGCACTAATTTTAGCTGCATCCTTAAGGTCAGTTTTATTCATGTTTTTGTCTATCAGCATTTTCCATAGCTTGTTGTAACTGATATGCATATTTGCCTCCTTTTATTTTTTTGATGGATTCGTTAACTCAAATATTTTTTCAAAAGTTCTACATCTTTATTTATATCACGAGGCCGTATTCTATTGATGACCTTTTCTTCGACTTCTGGAGTCCAGTAAATCTTTAATCTTTCTCTTGCTCTTGTAATAGCAGTATAGAAAATATTGTGAGTTACTAATTCTTCTACTTCATCGGTAATCACTATTTTAACAGAGTCATACTCCAAACCTTGTGCCTTATGGATTGATACGGCATAAGCAATTTGGAATGGGACTGCTGTGCTGGAATCCTCGCCTTCTTCATCAGCACTTTTTAGTTTGTGAACATAAAATCTAATTAAAGACTTTTCTTCTTCCTCAAAACATTCAAGAAGTTCGAGATTCAAACCTGAAACATCACGCTCATATACAGTCTTTTGTATTTCAACATCAAATTGAATACGTTCTTCCATAGTGCCTGCATCTATTATTTCTACTCCTTGAAGTATGCCTTTCATGTTGTTGTGTATGACAGGACGAAATCTATCTGAGTCCAGGAAGAGAATAGGGTCTCCGACTTTATAATGTTGAATATCCCAAGTAACAGCAGGGTTAGGGTTACTTTCTTGTAGGAATCGGTTGATATTATTAATTCCATACAAGCCGTCATAATTTAGACAGAGGATAGCCTCACCTGGTTCAAGAGAAGATAGTAATGTTTCATCTACTTTTAATGAATAGCTTTCTCTTTCTATAACTTCTTTTGCAGTATCCTCCATATGTCTGACTTTGTTCCATAGTTCAAGCAACTGTGCATCCTTAGTTCGATGAGGCTGAGTAAGTTCAAAAACAGAGCTTTCTGGCAAGAATGATTTTAATACAGAAAACCAGTTACCAAACTGAATTGCATCAATCTGATAAGTATCTCCGACTAGTAAAAGCATTTCAAAATTTGCTTTCTGCAATACCTCAACCATATCTTTGTTACTAACGGTACTACATTCATCGATAACTAATAATTTATATTTTGTGAAAGGAGAACCTTGGTGCTTAAAGCTTTCAATTGTTGAAAAAGTTGTATTTTCGGCATCAATCTTTCTCATTAAGTTCTCTTTTGCAGGATTTGTCTGCGTTAGGTATAATTTTTCTGCATCATTTAAATAGTGGGAAACATGGTTTATCAGCGTTGATTTACCTACACCAGCAGAACCATATATTACACCAACTCTTGATTCCGAGAAGATACGGCTAATGATATCCTTCTTCTCATCACAGTCAATTTCGTAATCATCAAAGAGTAACCAAATATCAACATCATTGGAGTAATTTTCAATGCCAGATTCAGCCAACTTCTGTAATTCCTCAATTATCTTACAAGTGTCCAGTTTGTAATCATTTATAAACACCTGATTGTGTTCAAGCATCAAATCACTTGCTGGTCTATGCCCAGGCCATAGACTATCGTTATATTTGCTTATAAGAGTTTTATAATCTGGAAAATTACTCAGTTCATCAATATCAGTGAATAACTGGCCTTTGCCTTCCGTATTATTTCTTATAAATCTGGCGAATAATTCAGGGCGTCTATCCTTACAAGGAATACAATCAAATATAGCACCTAATTTTGGATTATGTCCAAGAGGGGACCTGTTAAATGGTAAAGAATCAAATTGCCTGCAACCATTTGCTATATACAAACCAGAAAGATAATTATTTCCAGCATTTATCCACTCTTCATAATATCTACTATAGTAGCCAGATGAATATTGGCTTTTAATAATGACATTGTTCATATTATAAAGAAGATATCGCAAAATGTTTTGTCCATTACGACCATTGCGTATAAGGTTTCTGCAATAATCTAAAATTGGAATAAACACCGGAGATTTAAGGTTGTCTTTCCATTCGAGCGTAATCTTTTCATATGCCTTATCAGGAAAGTCCATTAAATCAGTCAGTGTGAATTTCTTTTTAGTAAGAAATTCACAGATTAATCGTTGCTCTGGGTAAGGAACTCTTCTTTTTTCGCCTTTTATTAGTGAAATGAAATTTTGAAATTCACAGTCACGGATGGAAACTTCCCAGCCATCAATTACGATGATGGGCATTGTCTTTCCTAATATTTCGATTGTTTCATATATAAGATGAAACTTTGATGCGTAATTGCTTTTAATCGGTAGTTTGGTAAAAGCAATTACTCTGTTAGATTTAGACTTGTTTTTTCTATCATCTATAGGAGTAAATGTGATTTCATAATATATTTTTCTATTCACAAACAGTGGTTTTATTTTTTGAATATAGTATTTATCCTTGCTGTCAGTATGTAATACCGCAGGATGACGTTCTATTTTTTCAGAAATCTTTTTATAGTATTCTTGTAAGGTATCATCCAAACGCAAAGGAAATTTCTCTATGTTATGTAATACCTCAATACCGTAATAGTGGCTAAGAAGATTTTTTGCTTCTAGCAAGTATTGGTAATACTTCAGCATCAATCGTTCTGAACCGTCTTCGTCCAAAGTATATTGGGTAGTTACAATTTGCAAATAATTGCGGAATTTATATAAAGTAAGTAGTTCACTGTTTGTTTGAGAAAACTCGACTGCTTTAGCTATATTTTCTTCGCTAATGGCGATATCTCTGCCATCAGCATAAAACTTGAGCATAATATGATTAACAAACTTCATTAATTGCTCTAAAATATCTTGCGAAATAGCACCACGAGATGAATCCTGGATGTTATCCAGGTGTCTGCATATTACACTGTCGATTTTTCGGATAGAATCATCAATCTTTGGCATTAATATCTCCTTCCTGTTTGTTAAAACTCTCCATCATCCCAGTCGTCAATAAAAGCATCATAAGGAAATGCTCCGGAGAATAGATCTGGATGAAGTTTGACATATAAATTACGAATCTTTGCTCTGGTATCTCTCATCAAAGACAATGTAGGAACATCGGTAAAAAAGCTATTACTAAATTTGTTTAATTCTCCAAGCAATCCATATACATATGATTTTAAGGATGGGTCAGCAAATGTATCTGCTTTTGACATCCACTTAGTTTCATACAAGTCTTTTATTTTACAAGACAGAGTCATGTCGATTAATGATGCAGCATAGTTTTCGCCTATCAGAGTCAACATTATTTCATCATAATCTGATGTAAATTCTTGAAGCAGTATTTTATCTTCTGACGAATATGGATATTCTTCGGAATGGTGTTCTTCTGGAATTTCAATAGCAGCGGTATCAGATGAGGCTAAATTAGAAATAGCAGCATTCCATGCATTTGCAATAGCTTGTCCAGAAGCTATAATTTTTTCTTCGAGAATATTATGCGATATTTTTATATCCACATTTTGGGCACTCTTCGGAGTGCCTTTTTTCTTTTCTGTAGTGGCGGCGGCACGAATTAAATCACAAAAAAAGTAGGCCATCTTCTCAGGCATATTGGATACAGTTAATCCGTCAATAAAGGGAGTGAACGTATCGATTAATTGCTGTGCTGTGGCATCTGAAAAAGCATCTAAATATGTAGCAAATTCTTCTGGCTCAAGGTATGGACTTATTCGTTGAGCCATTTTTGTGATTTTGGTTTTTCCGTTGAAATATGCCTTATAAGTTGGTGCCTTCACATCTTCTAAAAAAGGTTTTCCTTCTTCTGTAACTACGACATCCAAAAGTGTCTTTACAAAAGAATGAGTGTTTTCGGCACCACCAATTATTGGTTTCAGAAGATTTGCGAACTCTGTGAATTCCATAATTTCACCGCCTTATTTTCTATTAGTAACTATGCCTACCCAAGACTATCCGTGGCTACCGAGTTATACCGAAGCACTTTGATAAAATGAAATTGTACAGAAGAGTACATGAGTGAAAATGGATACGACATAAAAAATCTATACAATATTATATCGAATTTTAACTACATTTACAATACTTCCGCAAAAAAATGTGTGCGGAACGAAAGAATTTATATTAAATTCAAGAAAATTCAAAGAGTTTATTGTTTGACATTGAGACGGGTACACAGAAATGCGTATCCATCTGAGTGCCAGACACTCAAATAAAAAATATTCCAATGCCCGAAGTGGTCGACCTTAAGGCGGCGGGATACATCAAGAGTCAAATTCACGGTATAGCCGTGGACTGACCAAAGATGTACCCACCGTGCTTTGTCATGCCCATTTTCGGTATCAGAGTCGGTGTGTACCATCACATCGGCTCTTTTTGTGTCCCTGCCGCCTGCCTTTCGGGCGGAAAAGAAAGGCAGGGACTTTAAATGAGAAAGTTCAAAACAGCGGAAGACAACCGTACAAATTACATTTATTACTTCGATGATGGTAGCAAGTGCGTAATTACGCCGGGAGAAAACGGAGAGAACACTACCATTATTTCACAGCTTCATGCAATGGATGATGCTGAAGTCGATGCTGACCGCAGAGAGGACTATCATTGCCCGGTTCACTATGACGGCTACCACGATGGTGACGGCGACGATGCGGATGACCGCAACCCGTACTTAGAGGATGATACCTACAATCCCCTGCAGCAGATTCTTACTTCCATTGCAGAAGAAGAGCGTTCTACTCGCATGGCAAAGTTGAAGATTGCTCTTTCAGAACTTACGGACAAGCAGAAGGATACTGTTGTGAAAAAGTTTTATCGTGGCATGACAAATGTGGATATCGCAGCAGAAGAAGGTGTTTCAGAGGCAGCCATCCGTAACAGGCTCACGAAGATTTACGCAACGCTGAAAAAGAAAATTTAAAAAAGTTTGATTTGAGGGGGTTCGATTCTCCCTCATTTTTCGCTTATGGACAGAGGGGTGAGAAAAACTCCTCGGAAAGGAGCCAAGTGCAATGGTAAAACACAAAATCTCTATTAACATTGCAAAACCCGGCGGCACACCTTCTCCGGTAGTCCGAAGCGGAACGATGCAGATTCGCAAGAGAATACTTGATTTTCTCTTTGGTCAGCAGGTAAACGTCCTTGTTCTGTCCCCCGGCGACTCGGTGCAGACTGTCGAGATTCACGAACTGAAAGGAGGCGAAAACCATGACAAACGCAAACAAGTTTAACCTGCTCCTTGATGTGGTGAAGCTGATGCACTCGTTGGCAGACGGACTGGAGGCTGTGGCTTATGCATTCGCAGACAGCCAGGAAATCTTCGTTGAAGCCAAGGAAGTGTCGAAGCCTGTCGAAACAGGACAACCCACAAAACAGATAGCAGCAGAAAAAACACCTTCATTGGCAGATGTCCGTGCCGTGCTTGCGGTAAAAACGCAGAACGGAATGACAACCGAGGTCAAGGGTCTGATTACCAAGTACGGTGGCACCAAGTTGTCAGATGTGGACCCGAAGCATTACGCAGACCTTATTAAGGATGCGGAGGTGCTTGGCAATGGGTAATCACGCACTGCTTTCTCCTTCCAGTTCCCACAGGTGGTTATCGTGTACACCGAGTGCAGTCCTGGAAACGGAGTTTGAAAACAAGAGCAGTAACGCTGCCGAAGAAGGTACCGCTTTTCATGCCCTATGCGAACACAAGTTGAAGAAGGCTCTCCGCAGACGCAGTAAACGTCCGGTTTCCGCATTTAATTCGGATGAGATGGAAGAACACTCTGACGCTTATGTGGAATTTGTCTTAGAACAGCTTGAAAAAGCAAAGCAGACCTGCTCTGACCCCTTGGTGTTGATTGAGCAGAAACTTGACCTGTCGGATTTCGTTCCCGGTTCTTTCGGTACGGCAGACTGCCTAATGGTTTCGGATGACACCTTGCACATCATAGATGCGAAGTACGGACTTGGGGTGTTTGTAGATGCAGAACGAAATACGCAGCTCATGTGTTACGGTATCGCGGCACTCAGTGTCTATGAAAGCCTGTATGACATCAAGGAAGTTTCCCTCTCAATTTTTCAGCCAAGACGCGAGAATGTCCAGACATGGGCGGTATCTGTGGAGGAACTTAAAAGTTGGGCGGAAAATGAACTGAAACCAAAGGCACAGATGGCTGCCAAGGGCGAAGGCGAATATTGTCCGGGAGAGTGGTGTCAGTTCTGCCGTGCAGCGGTTAAGTGCCGTGCAAGGGCAGCAGAAAAACTCCGTATCGCAGAGGAAGAATTCAAGCTACCACCTTTACTTACAGACGAAGAGATTGAATCCATTCTTCCCATGCTATCGGACATTACCAAATGGGCAAATGAAATCAGTGCCTATGCCCTGGAGGCGGCACTAAACCACGGTAAGGAGTGGAGTGGGTTCAAAGTTGTGGAGGGGCGTTCCAACCGTAAGTTCTCGGATGAGGACGCTGTTGCAAAAGCAGCCAAGGAACACGGCTACACAGACATTTACCGTCAGAGCCTTATCACACTGACAGAAATGCAAAAGCTAATGGGCAAAAAGCAATTCGAGGAAATCCTGGGCGGCCTCGTTATCAAACCACCCGGAAAGCCTACTCTCGTTCCCTTTTCGGATAAGAGGCAGGCAATGAATGTATCAGACGCAAAAAACGAATTCAATGAAATTATGGAGGATTAATATTATGGCAAACGTAAACAGAACTAAGGTTATCACTGGCAAGAACACTCGTCTTTCTTACTTCCACGGTTGGGAGCCTGTCAGCATCAATGGCGGCACTGAAAAATACTCTGTGTCCGTGCTGATTCCGAAGGACGATACCGAAACCATCAACGCTATCAACGCTGCTGTGGATGCTGCGATTGAGGAAGGAATCGCCAAATTCGGTGGCAAGAAGCCTAACAAGGGTGCAATCAAACTTCCTCTTCGTGACGGCGATGTGGAACGTGATGATGATGCCTACAAGGGTCATTATTTCGTAAACGCCAACAGCACCACTGCTCCTCAGATTGTGGACAAGGCTGTGAAGCCTATTTTTGACCGTGATGAGGTTTATTCCGGTTGTTATGCGAGAGTGTCTTTGAACTTCTACGCATTCAACAGCAACGGCAATCGCGGTATCGCCTGTGGTCTTGGCAACATCCAGAAAATCCGTGATGGCGAGTATCTCGGCGGCCGTACTTCCGCAACCGATGATTTCTCTACTGTTGAGGATGATGACTTCTTGGCTTAAGTGTACCCTCCTGGCAGGCGGTGTGAAATACCACCGTCTGCCTCAAACGAAAATTACGAAATAACGAGGTAAAACGATATGAACGAATTATACGAATTTATGAAACAGGTCGATGTGATTGTCCTTTTCTGCCTGATCTACGGTCTTGCTATCAACGGCATCGTGTGGACGGTATGTGAGGTTATCCGCTTTATCGTAAAGAAGGTAAAAGCCTTCATTACGAAACGCAAAGAGAAAAAGGCTGCACAGAAGGATGATGTGACCGAGTAAACATGACGGGCGGCGGAGGATGTTTCTTCTGCCGCCTTTGTCATAGGAAGGAAAATGCTATGAAGACATTGAGTATAGATATCGAAACTTTCTCCTCGGTCAATCTGCAAAAGTGCGGTGTGTACAAATATGCAGAGAGCGAGGATTTTGAAATATTACTGTTTGGTTATGCCATAGACGGTGGTTCGGTGCAGGTGGTCGACCTTGCTTGTGGAGAGAAAATCCCTGCAGAGGTTATGGATGCACTAACCAATGATGCTGTGATAAAAACTGCGTATAACGCAACCTTTGAAAGGGTCTGCCTGTCCAGATATTTATCGGATATGGGTGTTAGCCTTAACCCTTTCCATGACAACCATCCGTTATCGCAGGAATGTGCCCGTTTTCTAAATCCGGAAAGTTGGCACTGTACCATGATATGGGCAGCAACATTAGGTCTGCCTCTTTCCCTTGAAGGTGTTGGTGCAGTTCTTGGTTTGGAGAAACAGAAGCTGACCGAGGGTAAATCTTTAATCAAATATTTCTGTGTTCCCTGTGCGCCTACCAAAGTAAATGGTGGTCGCACAAGAAATCTGCCGGAGCATGATATGGAAAAATGGCAGCAGTTTAAAGCATATAACCTTCGTGATGTGGAAACGGAGATAGGCATCCAAGAGAAGTTATCCCGATTCCCTGTGCCTGAGAAGATTTGGGATGAATATCATGTGAGCGAAGAAATCAATGACCGTGGTATCGGTGTGGATATGGTGCTTGTAAAAGAGGCAATCGAAATCGACAGTAAGAGCCGTGAACATTTAACGGCTTTAATGCAGGATATGACAAATCTCGACAATCCCAATTCCGTACAGCAGATGAAGTCCTGGCTTGCAGATAACGGTCTTGAGATGGACAGTCTTGGCAAAAAGGAAGTGGCGGCGGCAATCAAAACAGCACCACAGGATATTACCGATGTGCTTTCCTTACGTCAGCAGCTTGCCAAAAGCAGCGTCAAAAAATACACGGCTATGGAAAATGCGGTCTGCAGGGATAACCGTGAAAGAGGCATGTTCCAATTTTACGGTGCGAACAGAACCGGAAGATTTGCGGGCAGGCTGATTCAACTTCAGAATCTACCACAGAACCATATGCCGGATCTGGCAGAGGCGCGTGGTCTTGTTCGCAGTGGAAATTATGATGCGTTGGAACTTCTGTATGAGGATATTCCCGATACCCTGTCACAGCTTATCCGTACCGCCTTTGTGCCACAGAAGGACAGAAAATTTATCGTGGCAGATTTTTCTGCTATTGAAGCGAGGATTCTCGCCTGGCTTGCGGGCGAACAGTGGAGAATTAAGGTGTTTGAAGAAGGAAAGGACATTTATTGTAGCAGTGCAAGCCAGATGTTTGGTGTTCCGGTAGAAAAGCATGGTGTGAATGGACACTTGAGACAGAAAGGAAAAATTGCGGAACTTGCCCTTGGTTACGGCGGTTCAGTCGGTGCCCTAAAAGCAATGGGAGCCTTGGAGATGGGTCTTACAGAGGAGGAACTTCAGCCTCTTGTATCTGCGTGGAGAAACGCAAATCCCATGATAACCAGGTTGTGGTGGGACATCGACCGTGCCGTAAAGACTTGCGTAAAAGAAAAATGTGCAATGGAAACCCACGGTTTGAAGTTCCACTATCAGAGCGGATTTTTATTCCTGACCCTTCCATCCGGCAGACAGCTTGCCTATGTGAAACCACGCATGGGAGAGAATCAGTTTGGTGGCGAGGCTGTGACCTATGAAGGTGTAGGCGCGACAAAGAAGTGGGAGCGTTTGGAAAGCTACGGCCCTAAATTTACGGAGAATGCCGTGCAGGCCATTGCAAGGGATATTCTGATGTATGCCATTCAGACACTCCGTCATTGCGATATTGTTGCCCACGTCCATGATGAAATTATCATCGAGTGCGACCGCAGGGTTTCTCTTGAGTCTGTTTGTGAGCAGATGGGAAGGACACCGCCTTGGGCAGAAGGGTTGTTGCTTCGTGCTGACGGATATGAATGTTATTTTTATAAAAAAGATTAAAATTTGGGGGTTCGATTCCATCGGATTTTTCGCTTATAGGCAGAAGGATGATTTGTCCTTCTGTCTATTTCATTTTAAGGAGGATTCGCTATGGACGAATTAATCAGAATCAACTATGACAGTGAGCGCCCTACTGTGAACGGACGTGATTTGCACGATGCTCTGCAGGTAAAGACCGCATACAAGGATTGGTTTCCGAGAATGTGTGAATATGGCTTTTTCGAGGGTACAGACTTCTGCTCATTTTTGAGCGAAAGTTCCGGTGGCCGCCCTGCGGTAAATCATCAGCTTACTATTGATATGGCAAAGCAACTATGCATGATTCAGCGTACCGATATCGGCAGAAAGTTCCGCCATTATTTTATCCAGGTGGAAGAGGCATGGAACTCTCCCGAAGCAGTTATGGCGAGAGCGTTGCAGTTTGCAAATCAGCAGCTTGCTCTTCTGAAACATCAGAACATAGAACTGACCAATACCATTGCCATTCAGAATCAGCAGATTTTGGAGATGAAGCCGAAGGTCAGCTACTACGATGTGGTTCTTAACTGCAAAGACCTTATTTCCACATCAGCCATTGCCAAGGATTATGGAAAATCCGCTATCTGGATGAACCGCTATCTCCATGAAAAAGGTGTGCAGTTCAAGCAGGGCGATATCTGGCTTTTGTATCAGAAATACGCACAGAAGGGTTACACAAGTACCAAGACTCACAGCTATCCGGGTACTGACGGTGAAACTCATACGAAGGTTCATACCTATTGGACACAGAAAGGCAGACTCTTCATCTATGAACTTATGAAATCGGACGGCATGATGCCTTTGATTGAGCAGGAGGTGTAACGCTATGGGAATCGATAAATTCAACGCTGAAGGTTACTATGACCCGACCTGCTATGAGGCAATGACAAATGTGGTAAAAGCGGACAGACAGTCCGCTTTTCGCCCTATGGTTTACATCTGCTCCCCGTTCTCCGGTGATACAGAATATAACACTGCACAGGCAAGAAAATATAGCCGTTTTGCTTATGAGCAGAAGGCAATCCCTGTAACACCGCATTTATTGTATCCGCAGTTTATGTCGGATGATAATCCGGAAGAACGTGCCGATGCCATGCATTTCAATTATGTATTGCTTGGTAAGTGCAATGAGTTGTGGGTGTTCGGTGATGTGATTTCCAAAGGTATGGCTCACGAAATCGGTATTGCAAAAAAGAGAAATCAAACCATTCGTTGGTTCAATAAAAACTGTGAGGAGGTTAGCAAAAATGCGTGATTTAAATATTGCATACGGCAGCAGCCGACAGGCAAAGACATGGGTCAATAAGACAATCGGCTTCGAGGAACTGAAAGAACGCCTTAAGGTGACCATTCGTACACCGGAGTCAGCAGAAGAATACGCCAAGATGAATAAGGCACAGCGTGATCAGGCAAAAGACCACGGCGGGTTTGTTGGTGGTGTTCTCAAGGGCGGCCGCAGAAAAATCGATACCGTGGAATCACGCTCTATGCTTTCTCTTGATGGTGACCGTATTACAAAGGAATTTCTTAAGGCGTTTGAAGCAACCTTTCCATATACTTCCGTGCTTTATACCACGCACAGTAGTACAGAAGAAAATCCGAGGGCAAGAATTGTCTGCCCTCTGACCCGTGATGTAACGTCGGAGGAGTTTGTTGCCGTATCCCGTTATGTGGCACAGATGCTCGGCATCGATTACTTTGACGAGTGTTCCTATCTTCCCAATCAGCTGATGTATTGGCCGTCCACTCCGCAGAACGGCGTATTTGTGTATAAGGAAACGGACGGAGGTTGGATTGACCCCGATGAAATCCTCTCTGCACATCCGGAATGGACTGACCCTACAAGACTGCCTACCTCATCCAGGGAAAGTAAGGCAAACAGTGTAACACAGCAGAAAGTACAGGACCCGCTTTCCAAAGAAGGTGTGGTGGGTCTTTTCAACCGTGTGTATCATCCGATTTCCAAAGCACTGGAGATTTTCCTGTCGGATGTATATGAACCCACCAATAACGAGAGCCGTTGGCACTTCATCCAGTCAAGCAGCATGGCAGGCGTGGAAATCAAAGAGGATAAGTTCGTCTACAGCCATCACGCCAAAGACCCTGCATACCTCAAACTTTGCAACGCTTTTGACATTGTCCGTATCCACCGTTTTGGGGATAAGGATGACAAGGCATCTTTTAACGCTATGTGCGAGTTTGCCATGCACCAGGATGATGTGAAACTTCTTGCTGCCAACGAAAGACTGGCGCAGGCAAATGTGGATTTTTCTTCTGATAGTGATGAGGACTGGAAGAAAAAACTCCATTATCAGCCGAAGACAAGCCTTCTTGAAAATAGCGTGTATAACTTAAACCTCATCTTGAACAATGACCCTGATTTCAGAAATTTTGCTTTCAATGAGATGGCAAACCGTATTCAGATTACGGGTCCTCTCCCTTGGGAGCGTCCTGCGGGAAACGCATTCTGGCGTGATGCGGATACGGCACAGCTTAAGTCCATCATCGATATCCGCTATCTGCCGTTTTCCAGCCGTAACCACGATGTTGCTTTTACCAAGGTTGCCGATGACCGACATTTCCACCCTGTCCGTGACTATTTGGACAGTCTGCCGGAGTGGGATGGTGTGAAGCGTGTGGAAGACCTCTTTATCAAATATCTGCAGGCGGATGATACGGAATATGTACGCACGGTTACAAGAAAAACCTTTGCAGCCGCCGTTGCCCGTATTTATGTTCCCGGCATCAAGTTTGACTGCGTTCCCGTGCTTGACGGTGAGCAGGGCATCGGTAAGTCCACCATTGTGAAAGACCTTGTGGGTTCGGAGTATTATTCCGAAACGCTGTCCCTTACGGATATGGATGATAAGTCCGGAGCAGAAAAACTGCAGGGATTTTGGGCGGTGGAAATCGGCGAACTTGCGGGTATGAAGAAGGCTGACATTGAGAAAGTGAAGGCATTCCTTTCCACCTGCGATGACAAGTACAGACCTTCCTATGGTCGAGTGGTGGAATCTCATCCAAGACAGTGCATTATCATTGCCACGGTCAATGGTGAGCGTGGATATCTTCGTGATATTACGGGTAACCGCCGTTTTTGGATTATTAAAGTGCATCAGAAGAAGCAGAAAAAGACCTGGAACTTTACCGATGAATACCGTCAGCAGTTCTGGGCAGAAGCCAAAGCCATCTGGAAGTCCGGCGAGAAGCTGTTCCTTGAGGGTGATGTTCTTGCGGAATCAGAAAAGGTGCAGCAGTCTGCTATGGAAGTGGACGAGCGTGTCGGTATGGTGGAGGAATATTTGAATGCCTTACTGCCCGCCGATTGGGACAGCATGGATTTGTACCAAAGAAGAAACTTCCTGCAAGGCAGTGAGTTCGGTCAGCCTGATCACAAAGGCGTGGTGGTACGCACGGAGGTCAGCAATCCGGAAATCTGGTGCGAGTGCTTTGGTAAGAATCTGCAGGAACTGAAACCTTCGGACAGCTATGCCATTGCAGCACTGATGAGTCAAATCGGCGGTTGGGAGCGCACCAACAGTATCAAGCGTCAGCCGATTTATGGCAGGCAGCGACTTTACAAATTCGGAGGTTAAGAACACAAGAATGCGACACAACACAACTATTCTCCTTATATTAGAAATGGTTGTTTTTAAGGGTAAAGTAAAAGGCACCCGTGTATAGGCGCGTAAGGAATATATAGGGAATGGTTGTGACTTTGTGTTCTTGTGTCAGATGAGGTGTAGACATGAGAGAACAGATGATAGAGAAAAAATTCACGGACGCAGTGAAGAAAATGGGAGGCATCGCACCGAAGTTTGTAAGTCCCAGTTTAGATGGTGTGCCAGACAGACTTGTACTTTTGCCAATGGGAAGAATGGCATTCGTGGAATTTAAGGCTCCCGGTAAAAAGATGCGTCCTTTACAGATAAGACGTAAAAAGCAGTTGGAAAGCCTCGGCTTTCAGGTTTACTGCGTTGACAGTATAGAACAGATTGGGGGTGTGATAGATGCAATACAATCCGCATGAATATCAGACGTATGCAACGAACTTCATATTGGAACATCCTGTGGCGGCGGTTCTGCTTGAAATGGGTCTTGGTAAGAGCGTCATCACGCTGACTGCCATTTACGAATTGATGCTGAACCGCTTTGAAATAGAAAAGGTACTTGTGATTGCACCCCTGCGTGTGGCAAGGGATACATGGCCTGCGGAAATTGAAAAGTGGGAGCATCTGAAAGGTCTTACTTATTCCGTGGCAATCGGAACGGAGGCAGAAAGGATTGCAGCACTAAAGCGTCCTGCCCACTTGTACTTAATCAATCGTGAGAATGTGGACTGGCTTATTACCAAAAGCCATCTCCCCTTTGATTATGACATGGTGGTGATTGATGAATTATCATCCTTTAAGTCCTATGCAGCAAAAAGGTTCAAAAGCCTTCTAAAAGTAAGACCCCGTGTAAAGCGTATGGTAGGTCTTACGGGAACACCTTCCGGCAACGGACTTATGGATTTGTGGGCAGAGTTCCGTGTGCTTGATATGGGTCAGAGGCTTGGAAGGTATATTACCCATTATCGCAACAATTTCTTTGTGCCGGATAAGAGAAATCAGCAGATGATTTTCTCCTACAAGCCAAGAGCAGGTGCGGAGGATGCCATTTACAGATTGATTTCGGATATCACGATTTCCATGAAATCAGCGGATTTTCTAAAAATGCCGGAATGCATTATAAACGAAGTCTCTGTTGCACTTTCAGAAAAAGAGTGGTCGGTGTACCAAGCTTTGCAGGAGGACATGGTGGTAGACCTTAAGGATGAGGAGATTGATGCCGTAAATGCTGCAGCTCTTTCCGGAAAACTTCTTCAGATGGCAAACGGTGCCGTTTATAACGAAGAAAAAGAGGTTATCCGCATTCATGACCGAAAACTGGATGCTCTTGAGGATTTGATTGAAGGTGCCAACGGAAAACCCGTGCTTGTGGCATATTGGTACAACCACGATTTACAGAGAATCAAGGAGCGTTTTTCGGTAAGGGAAATAAAAACAAGCCAGGACATCAAAGATTGGAACAACGGTGAAATTCCCGTAGCCGTTATCCACCCTGCCAGTGCAGGACACGGCTTAAATATCCAGTTCGGTGGTTCTACAATTATATGGTTTGGGTTGACCTGGTCACTGGAACTTTATCAGCAGACCAACGCCCGCTTGTGGAGACAGGGTCAGAACAACACCGTGGTCATCCATCATATTATTGCGAAGGATACCATTGATGAGGATGTGATGAAGGCACTCCGTAAGAAGGAAAAAATCCAATCGGCACTGATTGATTCCGTAAAGGCAAGAATTGGAGGTGCTGCCCATTGACTGACCCCTATGAAAATCTTGCAAACAGCATCATCCTGTTAGCCGTAAAGGACTACAGAGATGCACTAAAAAAACTGAAAAAATGGCCGAGAAACGAGGCCGCCCAAATAATGAAAGCCGAGGTGGAGAGGTTCTTCCGTTCTGCATGGTATAGAGAACTTACCTCTGTTGATGGGGAGTATCTGATATCAAAATTACAAGCGGAGGTGGAAGACAAGTGAAAGTAAAAGAATATTTACGTCAAAGTTATCGCCTTGACCAAAGAATACATTCAGACTTGGAGGAAGTGGAGCGTTTGCGTGAAATGGCAAGCAGTGTTTCTTCCCCAAGATACGATATCGACCGTGTTATGACTTCAAGAAGCAACGATGCCCCTTTTGTCAGATGCCTGGATAAGATTATGGATCTGGAAGATAAAATTCATACCGAGGTTTCCAAGCTGATGGCTTTGAAGGAGCAAATCCGTGAGGTTATTGATGAAGTGACTGATACGGATGAACGCATGGTTTTGCGTTACCGTTACATTCATAATTTGACATGGGAGCAGATTGGGGATGAACTCCATGCTGACAGGACTACGGTGTATCGTTGGCATAACAGTGCTGTTAATCATGTGAAACTGCCGGAAAATCCGATTCAGATTTAAGGATTGCACACTTTACAACACTTTGCAACAAGATACCACAGTGGTATTTATGATATGATATAATCAGCGAAAAGCAGAATGAAACGAGGCCTTGAGGGAGCAATCCTTCAGGGCTTTTCTTATGCCCAAGGGAGGTGAAACAAGTGCCAAGAAGACCAAAGCGTCCCTGCTCTTTCCCAGGATGTCCTAACTTAACAGATGGCAGGTTCTGTGAAGAACATGAAAAGCAGGAAAACAAAAGATACGAAACCTATGACCGTGACCCTGCCGTAAGAAAACGCTACGGGAGAGCGTGGAAAAGGATAAGAGATACCTATGCCGCCGCCCATCCGATATGTGAAAAGTGTTTGGAGGACGGAAGGTTCGTGCCGACCGAAGAGATACATCATAAGCTGCCTTTGTCAAAGGGGGGAACCCATGCAAGAGAAAATCTGATTGCTCTTTGTAAATCCTGTCACGCAAAAATTCATGCGGAAAACGGTGAGCGTTGGCATAATCACTGACCCGGTAGGGGCGGTCAAATCTCCGGGACCTATATCCCGTGCAACGGGCGTGGGGGTTCGTGTGAAAAAATTGCGAAATCAAAAGGGTAATAAGGCCCGCAGACAGAAAGGCGGTGAGAATCGTGCCAACAAAATCGAATAACACAGGCGGCCGTGGCGGAAAGCGTCCGGGTGCAGGTCGTAAGCCGAAAGCCACACTTGAAAAGGCTCAAAACGGCAACCCCGGCGGTCGCAAACTTACGATGTTAGATATCCCCGATGTGGAGGGTATCCAGATGCCGAAACCAAATGAACTGCTCAGTGCAAAGCAGCGTGACGGTACGGAACTGAGAGCAAAGCAGATTTATGAGGATACATGGAACTGGCTCAATTCCATCGGCTGTGCGGGTTATGTTTCCCCGCAGACCATTGAGCGTTATGCCATGTGTGTGGCGAGATGGCTGCAGTGCGAGGAGATGACAAACGAGCTGGGATTTTTATCAAAGCATCCCACAACCGGAAAGCCTGTCACCTCCCCGTTTATCAATATCGGCATCAACTATATGAACCAGGCCTCAAGGCAGTGGGACAACATCATGCAAATCGTAAAAGAAAACTGTTCCGTGGATTTCTCCGGTACCAATCCGAATGATGACCTGGAACGACTATTGCACCAACGAAAGGGGTTTTAACCATGATTGAAAAAGTAAATCCGAGCCATCCGGACAAGGTGGCAGACAGAATCGCAGGAGCCATTGTGGATCTGGCTTATGCAAATGACAGCAATCCGAAAATTGCAGTGGAGGTTCTCATCGGTCACGGTGTGTGCCACACCATCATTGAAACCACAGCGGATTTGGATAAGGCTGAAATCATCAGTGCCGTGCATCGCATCGCAGGTGTGATGGACACGGACATCGTTATCGTTCCCCAGGATAAGCATCTGACAGGCAATCAGAAAAACGGTGTCCGTTGTGGTGATAACGGCATTTTTAAGGGTATGCCTTTAACTCCGGAACAAAAGGAACTTTCTCGCATTGCCCGTGATATTTATGACAGATGTCCTTATGACGGAAAGTACATCAAGGACGGTTCTCGCCTGATCATCTGTCAGAGCAATGTAAAAACAGAAGACTTGCAGATGCTTTTTGCCGATGCAGAAATCAATCCGCTCGGTGACTGGACTGGCGGTACGGATGTAGATACGGGAGCAACCAATCGCAAACTTGGTTCTGATATGGCAGACTCCGTAACAGGCGGTGGTCTTCACGGCAAAGACCTCAGTAAGGCTGATGTATCTGTAAATATCTATGCGTTCCTAAAAGCACAGAAAACAAAAGAGCCTGTGCAGCTTTGCTGTGCCATTGGAGATGACACCATTGATGGCAAGCCTTATGCGGAAATCGTAGCCATTGCAAGAGAGTACATTCAGAGCCTCGGAGGCTTTGAGAAGTTTGCTGAATGGGGTCTGTATTAAGGAGGGCGCTATGGGAAGAACAACAACGCAGATGGAACTTGTTTCCATTACAAAATTAGTGCCGTATGTGAATAACGCCCGCACTCACTCCCCGGAGCAGATTATGAAGCTACGTTCCTCACTGCGAGAGTTCGGCTTTATCAATCCTGTCATTATTGATAAGGATTACGGCATCATTGCCGGACACGGCCGTGTGATGGCAGCCAAAGAGGAAGGCATCGATGAAGTGCCTTGTGTTTTCGTGGATTATCTTACCGAGGCACAGAAAAAAGCCTACATCCTTGCCGACAACCGTATGGCGCTTGACGCAGGATGGGATGAGGAAATGCTGAAAATTGAAATCGAGTCCTTGCAGGGCATGGATTTTGATATCGGTCTGGCAGGCTTTGACGATGATGAAATCGCAGACCTCTTTGCCGGAGAGGATAAATCCGATGTAAAAGAGGACGATTTTGACTTGAACGATGCCTTGGAAAAGGCCGCATTTGTGGAGCGTGGCGATGTGTGGACGGTAGGCAGACACAGACTCATGTGTGGTGATGCTACAAATCCCGATGACGTGGCAACGCTTATGGACGGCAAGAAAGCCAACCTTGTGCTGACAGACCCTCCGTATAATGTTGCCTTTGAAAGTTCCGATGGCCTGTCCATCAAAAACGATAAAATGGCAAGCGAGAAGTTTTACGAATTTCTGCTTTCGGCATTTCAGAACATGGCTGCCCACCTGGAAAAAGGCGGTGCCGCTTATGTGTTCCATGCCGACACGGAAGGCTTGAATTTCCGTAAGGCATTTATCGATGCAGGCTTTCATCTTTCCGGCTGTTGTATTTGGGTGAAAAACTCCCTGGTGCTTGGCAGAAGTGATTATCAGTGGCAGCACGAACCTGTGCTTTACGGTTTCCTCCAGAACGGAAAACACTACTGGAGCAAGAACGCAGGCAGAAGTCAGACCACCATTTGGAACTTCGATAAGCCGAAGAAAAATAAGAACCATCCGACTTCCAAGCCTCTCGACCTGCTTGCCTACCCGATTGGAAACTCAAGCCGTGAGAATTCCATTGTGGTGGATACATTCGGCGGCAGCGGTTCAACGCTGATAGCTTGTGAGAGAACCAACCGTATCTGCCATACGATGGAACTGGATGAAAAGTACGCATCGGTTATCCTCCGTAGATATGTGGAAGATATGGGTGATGCAGACGGCGTCTTCGTTATCCGTAACGGTGTGCAGATACCTTATACCGACCTTGTGAAGGAGGTTGGTGCAGATGAATAAGAAACCTATGACCCTCGGCAGCCTCTTTGACGGCTCCGGGGGATTTCCTTTAGGAGGCTTGATTTCCGGTATTACCCCTTTGTGGGCATCGGAAGTTGAGCCTTTTCCTATTCGTGTAACAAGCAAGCGTATTCCTCAGATGAAGCACCTGGGTGATATTTCAACTATCAACGGTGCGGAAGTTGAACCCGTGGACATTATCACATTCGGCAGTCCCTGCCAGGATATGAGTGTGGCGGGGAAACGAAGTGGTCTTGACGGAGAACGCTCTTGCCTGTTCTACGAAGCAATCCGAATCGTAAAAGAAATGAGGTGTAAAACCAATGGTGAGTATCCAAGATACATCGTGTGGGAAAATGTCCCCGGCGCCTTCTCCTCAAACGCAGGAGAAGATTTCAAAGCCGTCCTCGAAGCAGTCGCGTCCGTCAAAGGTGACTATGCTGTCCCTCATCCTCCAAAAGGAAAATGGACAGGTGCAGGAGAAATCCTGGGAGATGGTTTCAGTATCGCCTGGAGATGCGTTGACGCGCAGTTTTGGGGAGTTCCCCAAAGAAGAAGACGTATCTATCTTGTCGCAGATTTTAATGGTGGGTGTGCCGGAAAAATATTATTTGAGTCAGAAGGCCTGTTTGGGAATCTTGAACCGAGCCGATGCCCGTGGAAAAGAGCTGCCGGAACTTCTGAAGAAAGCACTCCTGCGACAGGCATCGTCTTAAATGATCAGGGTGGCAGACGTATGGATGTTACTGAGGGGTTCACCTGTCCCCTTCGTGCCGAAGCTCATCATCCACCTTGTGTGATGGAATCGGCAGGCTTTTGTACGGAGCATTCTGCTGACAGCCGTGGTATTGGATATGAGGCGGAAAAATCTCCTACACTTCGAGCCGGAGTTGTTCCCGCCACTGTGTATGAAAACCACTCACAGGATACTCGTTATGTAGGTCCTCTTTCGGTAGCACAGACTGTAGCAGCAACCTACGGTACAGGCGGTAACAATCAGCCATTTGTGGTCGAGCCGACTGCCTTTGGTGTTTGCTCCAAGGACAGCAACGCCATGAAATCAGCCAACCCCAACAGCGGTTTTTATAAAGCAGACACTTCCCGCACACTGGACGGCAATGGTGGAAACCCATCATGCAACCAGGGTGGCATTGCCATTGTGGAAGGTAACGGCTCAAGACCTTCCCACCACGGCAACGGCTATTCGGAAAGTGATGTCATGTATACCTTAAATACCGTTGACCGTCACGCAGTGGTTTATGCCATTGACCGTGAAAGTTATAACTGCGGTCAGAACTTTGCAAGGAATATGGGTATCAGTGATGAGGGTGTCAATTCCACGCTGAAAGCCACGGGACCCGATGCGGTTGCCGTTCCCACCTACTCAAGCAGCAAGGCATCGTTCTTTACTTCTGCGGAAGAGGAACTTGCCAATACTTTAGTAGCTACAGATTACAAAGACCCTCCGCTTGTTAATGACACCGATGCAGATCTGGAATACATTGTCCGCAGGCTGACTCCTACGGAATGTGCAAGACTCCAGGGATTTCCGGATTGGTGGTGTGATGACCTTGGCGAGAAACTTCCCTCGGAAGAGGAACTCGTCCGTTGGGCAGAAATCTTTGAAACACATCGTAAGATTGTGGGAACATCAAGCAAACCAAAGACACGAAAACAAATCTTTAAGTGGTTGCAGAACCCTCACTCTGATTCGGCTGAGTATAAGATGTGGGGCAACGGCGTGGCACTGCCCAATGTGGTTTATGTGCTGACAGGCATCGTGTACTATACACAAAATGAAGGGTTGTAAAACTACAAGGATTCTCCCTTACATTTTGCACATATTACTTGCTATTTTGAGCCTTTAGAGTGATATATGTAGTACCGAAAATTAAAGGAGGTACTCACAATGAGAATTCATTACAACGTTCCGGGTAAAAAAAGAAAGGAACTGGCACAGACCATAGCCGTGTTGCTTGAGGCAGACTGCAGGTATAAGGGAGTTCCTACCTGCGCATACGAAGTGGACTACTTCACAATTGATAAGGAAGGCAACCTGCTGTTTGATGATATGGCAGACAGCGAGGTCATTGAAAGACTTCTGGAGCATCTTTACGATGCAGGTTTTGAGAGTGACATCTCGGAGTATGACAGCAAACAGCAGGAGCCTGTAATTTCCGAAGAAGAGCCGATAGAAGATTGCCCTCCGGATTACCTTACCACGGCTGACAATGCGCCACAGGGCGAAACGGTGGGACTTACGGTGGCGATTCCTTTGGATAAGATATCACTTGGAAATCTGACGAATCTTTTGGATGCTAAGGGCAGCCTTATTAAAAAGGCATTGAGCATTGAGGCAACACCAATCGAAGTCGGAGAGGACAGGATTTCCTTTCCTTGGTTCGAGGCAGGATTGGATGCTGATGAGGTCAAAGCATATAGCCATTTCATTGCTGCCCTGTGTGAGATGAGCCGAAATCAGAAACGAATCAATGCCACGGAAAAAGCTGTGGACAATGAGAAGTACGCATTCCGATGCTTTCTTCTGCGCCTTGGTTTTATCGGCAACGAATACAAGGATGAGAGAAAAATCCTGCTCCGCAACCTTTCCGGCAGCAGTGCTTTTAAGGGAGGTGCCAAGCATGAGATTTCCGAATAAAGAAATAGTAGAACAGGTGCGAAAGGAATATCCCGTAGGCTGCCGAGTGGAACTGGTGCAGATGGATGATATCCAGGCACCACCCGTTGGAACAAAAGGTACGGTCAGAGGCGTGGACGATACTGCCTCCATCATGGTCAGATGGGATACGGGTTCCGGCTTGAATGTGGTGTACGGTGTCGATATTTGTCGAAAAATAGATGAAACGTAAGAAAAATCCTGCATAAGGTCAGGACGGAGCCGAAAGGCTCTGTTCCTCGTATATGACGGTCGCACCGATTATGGTGGCGGCTATTTTTTATGCCATTTTTGAGGAGGTGACGGCATTTGAGAAAACTGAAAAACTATAAGCCAACCCGCTTTATGGCGGAGGGCAGCTATTATGATAAAGATGCCGCCGACCACGCAGTATGCTTTATCGAAAAATTCTGCTGTCACACTAAAGGCACATGGGATGGAAAACCCTTTGAACTGATTGACTGGCAGGAGCAGATTATCCGAGATATCTTCGGTGTCCTCAAACCAAACGGATACAGGCAGTTCAACACAGCCTATATTGAAATTCCAAAGAAACAAGGTAAATCGGAACTGGCAGCGGCAGTGGCGCTGTATCTTTTATGTGCTGATTTTGAACCGGGTGCAGAGGTTTACGGCTGTGCTGCTGATAAAGACCAAGCACGAATCGTATTTGACGTTGCTTTAGAAATGGTAAGGCGAAGTCCTCTGCTTAAAAATAAGATGACCATCCAGGCAAGCCAGAAGACTATGACCTACAATCCTACGGGAAGTAAGTACAAGGCACTGTCTGCGGATGTGGCAAATAAGCATGGTTTCAATACCCACGGTGTTATTTTTGATGAGCTGCATACCCAACCGAACAGAAAATTGTTTGATGTAATGACCAAGGGTTCCGGCGATGCAAGAATGCAGCCGCTTTATTTCCTGATCACAACGGCGGGAAATGATATACAGTCCATCTGTTATGAAACGCACCAAAAGGCAAAGGATATCATCGAAGGAAGAAAAGTGGACCCTACCTTCTACCCTGTGATTTATGGTGCAGAAGACGATGATGACTGGACAGACCCGGAAGTATGGAAGAAAGCCAATCCTTCCCTTGGTGTGACGGTTGGTATCGATAAGGTGCAGCAAGCCTGTGAACAGGCAAAGCAGAACCCCGGCGAAGAGAATGCATTCCGACAGTTAAGGCTAAATCAGTGGGTCAAGCAGGCTGTTCGTTGGATGCCGATGGCGGTTTGGGATGCCTGTGCATTTCCTACCGATAAATCGGAACTGGAAGGGCGTGTCTGCTACGGCGGTCTTGACCTTTCAAGTACAACGGATATCACTGCATTTGTGTTGGTGTTTCCGCCGGAAGATGAGGATGATAAATATATCATTCTGCCTTACTTCTGGATTCCGGAAGACAACATCGACCTGCGTGTGCGCCGTGACCATGTGCCGTATGACATTTGGGAGCGTCAGGACTTGCTTATGACTACCGAGGGCAATGTTGTCCATTACGGATACATTGAGAAATTCATCGAGTCTTTGGGTGAGAAATATAACATCCGTGAAATTGCCTATGACCGTTGGGGCGCTGTGCAGATGGTACAGAACCTTGAAGGTATGGGATTTACGGTAGTACCTTTTGGGCAGGGATATAAGGATATGTCGCCTCCTACAAAGGAACTGATGAAACTTGCGATGGAGAAGAAACTGGCTCATGGCGGGCATCCTGTTCTTCGTTGGATGATGGATAACATCTACATCAAGACAGACCCTGCCGGAAATATCAAAGCAGATAAAGCCAAATCCACAGAGAAGATTGACGGTGCTGTTGCAACGATTATGGCACTTGACCGTGCGATTCGTTGTGGTAATAGCAATAGTGCCTCGGTTTATGATGACCGTGGAATTTTATTTATTTAACCCCTTGCACATTCTGATTATGTGTGCTAATATTAGATTACAAAATATTATACCACATTATCAGAAAGGGGTGTTGAGTATGGCAGTAACTGTCTCCGTTACATTAACTGATGAAGAATATGAGGAGGTTTTGGTTAAATCCAAAGCAATAGGTTTATCTGTTGCACAGTATGTAAAGAAGTATCCAATCTCAGTAGATGATTTTGATAGCAGATATTCATACCTTAAGGAACAGGCACTTTTACAGCCTGCAGGAGTTCCCTTTACGGTTATGTCTTTGTTTGATGATTGGGATACTATCCCACGAGGAGTAAAACTGTCGCTGGGAAGAAATTTTTATCATCTTGTAAAGAGGGAAACCCAAGAACTAATTCAGATAAAACCTGCGGGAAAAACAAGTTCCAATGTTCAGCTATATGTTAAGGAGGGATAATCGATGCAACCAGATTATGTAAAAAGAAGAGTGGAGCGAGAAATTGTAGACACTATGAAAAAATATCCCGGTGGTCGAGATACAAGAAAACTTATATCAGAAGTATTGGGAAATCTTCAAAAAACTTACCCATCTCTTAACAGGTATCATGTTGCAGGTATGTTGGCTTGGATTCTCCAAAAGTATAATTTTTCATTAACTACACGCTATCCTGGATTTATGGTTAGTGTGTGAAACTAAAAATTCTGGAGGAATGTAAAATGTTATATTCAGTTGATTCTATGAAATATGTAACAACACTGCCTCATGGCAAGGACTATGATAATTGGAAAAACCATATTTCTGATGCAGATTACGACAAAGTGGTAGATGCCATTAACATCCTTGTTGATGCAAAAGAAATTAATACTGCTGGGTGGATGCCTGGTAGCAATTGGGATGGAACAGTGTATGAACCTCTATATTATGCTTGTGGGAAGAATCAAACTCAAGCGGGGATGTTTTTTGGATTGATTGTCTTTAAAACTCTTATGGAAAGAGAAGATAAAGTATGGGGATTCGGTAGATACGGTGATATTAAAAGCATGACTTATTTTGTGCTTGATAATCCTCCACCTAAAAAGTAAATAACTATTATGGATTAGCATCTGTCAAATAAACGGCAGGTGCTTTTCTTATGCCTATTTTTAAGAAGGGAGCGTGATTTTTTATGGGTATTTTATCAGGTATATTCAAGGCGAGAGATAAGCCCGAAAACAGAACGGCGGGCAGTGCCTACACCTTTTATATGGGTGGCTCGACTTCCGGCAAAAATGTAACGGAACGTTCTGCCATGCAAATGACAGCGGTGTATTCCTGTGTCCGTATCCTGGCAGAAGCAGTAGCAGGACTTCCCCTGCACCTATACAGATATAATGCCGATGGTGGCAAAGAAAAAGCCATTGACCATCCGCTTTACCGATTGCTCCATGATGAGCCGAATCCGGAAATGAGTTCTTTCGTATTCCGAGAAACACTCATGACCCATCTGCTTTTGTGGGGTAATGCTTATGCCCAGGTTATCCGTAACGGCAAGAACGAGGTGGTTGCCCTTTATCCGCTGATGCCAAACAAGATGTCAGTGGACAGGGATGAAAACGGGCATCTGTACTACACCTATTACCGTGGCTCGGATGAAGCCATTAAAAATAAAGAATTTGCGGTGACCTTGCAGCCTTCCGATGTGCTGCATATCCCCGGACTCGGCTTTGATGGCCTTGTTGGCTACAGTCCTATTGCTATGGCAAAGAACGCCATCGGCATGGCAATAGCCTGCGAGGAATACGGTGCCAAGTTCTTCGCCAACGGTGCAACGCCGGGTGGCGTATTGGAGCATCCCGGTACTATCAAAGACCCACATCGAGTCAGGGAAAGTTGGCAGGCGGCCTTTGGTGGCAGTGCCAATGCCAATAAGGTCGCAGTTTTGGAGGAAGGAATGAAGTATACTCCGATTTCCATTTCTCCGGAACAGGCACAGTTCCTGGAAACACGCAAATTCCAAATCAATGAAATTGCTCGAATTTTCAGAGTCCCTCCCCATATGGTGGGTGACCTTGAGAAGTCGAGCTTTTCTAATATTGAGCAGCAGTCCCTTGAATTTGTGAAATACACCTTGGACCCGTGGGTCATCCGTTGGGAGCAGTCCATTATGAGGGCATTGCTTTCCAATACGGAAAAGAAGGACTATTTCGTGAAATTCAATCTGGAAGGTCTGCTCCGTGGTGATTACCAAAGCCGTATGAACGGCTACGCCATTGGCCGCCAGAACGGTTGGATGAGTGCAAACGATATCCGTGAACTGGAAAACCTCGACCGTATTCCTACAGAAGAAGGCGGTGACCTTTACCTTATTAACGGCAATATGCTCCCCTTAAAAGATGCGGGTGCTTTTGCAAATACAACTGACAATGACGGAAAGGAGGAAAAAACCGATGAAGAAGTTCTGGAAGTGGAAGAACCAGGCACAGACGGAAACGATGCCGGAGGCGAGGACACTGTTTCTGAACGGAACAATCGCAGAAGAAAGTTGGTTTGATGATGACGTCACTCCACAGCTTTTCAAAGATGAACTGATGGCAGGCTCCGGTGATATTACCGTTTGGATTAACTCGCCCGGCGGTGACTGTGTGGCGGCTGCACAAATCTACAATATGCTGATGGACTACAAGGGCAATGTCACGGTCAAGATTGACGGTATCGCTGCCTCCGCAGCATCCGTGATTGCGATGGCAGGCACAAAGGTGCTGATGTCCCCTGTGTCCATGATGATGATTCACAATCCTATGACAGTTGCTTTCGGTGATTCTGCGGAAATGCAGAAAGCCATCGAAATGCTAGCAAGCGTGAAGGATTCCATCATCAATGCCTATGAAATCAAGACAGGATTGTCCCGCACAAAGCTGTCACACCTTATGGACGCTGAAACATGGATGGATGCAAACAAGGCCGTGGAACTCGGCTTTGCAGATGAAGTCATGCAGCGTTCCGACAGTGCCGAGGATATGGAACCCCCTGCGGTTTCCATGCTTTATTCCAAGGCAAATGTGGTCAATTCCCTTATGGATAAGGTTGCCGCCAAGTGTGCAATCAAGTCCGAACCAACCCGTAAAACCAAAGCCGATGACCTTATGGCAAGGCTAAATCTTATCAAAAATTGGAGGTAATTTATTATGACGATTAATGAACTGCGCGAAAAGCGTAACCAGGCTTGGCAGGCTGCAAAGGCATTTGTGGAAACCAAGCGCGACAAGGATGGTCTGCTTTCCGATGAGGATGCAAAGACCTATGCACAGATGGAGAAGAAGGTTCAGGACTACGGTGCTGAAATCGAGCGTATGGAGGCTATGGCAGCTATGGATGCACAGCTTTCCAAACCTACTTCTGCTCCGATTACGGAAAAGCCTATGAACGGCAATTCCGCACATGACCAGAAACCTAAGACAGGACGTGCTTCTAATGCCTACAAGGACGGTATGCTTAAGGCACTCCGTACCAACTTCCGCAATGTATCCAATGTTCTCCAGGAGGGTGTTGATGCCGATGGTGGTTACCTTGTTCCGGAAGAGTACGATACCCGTTTGATTGAGGCATTGGAGGAAGAAAATATCTTCCGTAAACTCGGTCATACCATCACTACCAGTGGTGAGCGTAAAATTAACATTGCAGCCACTAAGCCTGCGGCAGCGTGGATTGACGAAGGTGAGGAACTCACTTGGGGTGATGCGAAGTTCGCCCAGATCAATTTGGATGCTCACAAGCTTCATGTTGCTGTGAAGGTAACTGAGGAACTTCTGTATGACAATGCATTCGGTCTTGAGAAGTACATTCTCCGTCAGTTTGCAAAGGCTCTCGCCAATGCAGAAGAGGATGCCTTCCTCAACGGTACCGGTGTAGGTCAGCCTTTGGGTCTGCTTGCATCTGAAGGTGGTGCGGAAATCGGTGTGACTGCTGCATCTGCAACGGACATCACTGCCGATGAACTCATTGACCTTGTGTACTCCCTCAAGCGTCCTTACCGTAAGAACGCCAAGTTCATCTGCAATGACCAGACCTTGGCTGCCATCCGTAAGCTGACCGACAAGAATGGTCGCTACCTGTGGCAGGATTCCGTACAGGCAGGCGAACCCGGCAGACTCCTGGGCTATGAGGTTCACACCTCTCCTTATTTCCCCGCAATCACCGCAGGTATGCCTGCTATTGCCTTTGGTGACTACAGTTACTACAACATCGGTGACCGTGGTACTCGTTCCTTTGCGGAACTTAAGGAACTCTTCGCCGGAAACGGTATGGTCGGCTTTGTTGCCAAGGAGCGTGTAGACGGCAAGTTGGTACTTCCTGAAGCCGTGAAATTGCTCACTATGGCTACTGCCTAAGATGGGAGGTGGCGGTGATGAGCGAACTTCTGACGAAGGTTAAGGAAAATCTGATACTGGAACATTCAGCGGATGATGGACTGATTGAAAGGTTCATCACCGCCGCCGTTTCTTATGCGGAAAGTTATCAGCATATTGCAGCAGGATATTATACGGAAAATGTGATGACAGCCACTACCGAACAGGCAGTGATTATGCTGGCATCCCATTTCTATGAATCCAGAGACGGTTCTACAGGCGGTTTCTTTGCTGACAATGTGCAGGCAGGTCAGCAGGTGTGGAACACGGTCAACCTTCTTTTAAGGCTCGACCGAGATTGGAAGGTGTGACATGAGTTTCGGAAAAATGAATGGCTTTGCAGACATTATTATCACAAAAAAGGTAAAGGACAGCGAGGGTTTCTCTGCTACGGCGAATGAACTCCTCGCCTCTGTCCGTGTTTACAGAGAAGGTCGTCACGGCAGTGAGCGTTGGGCAAATCTTGCGGCATTCTCCGAGGCAACCGACCTGTTTCGCTTTCGATGTATTCCCGGTCTTACCGTTACCACTGACCACATTTTGGTGTGTGAGGATGGAAGGTTTGAAGTTACATCTGTGGAGGATGTCAAGGGGCGTGGAATGTATACGGAGGTACTTGCGAAAAAGGTGGTGTCATCCGGTGGCTAAAGTAGACATTAAGATGCCGGAGGACTTTCTGGAGCGTATCTCAAGGCTTAGTTCAGACTTTGACCCTGTGGCACAGAAGGTCCTTGAAGCCGGAGGCGAGGTTGTTCTTGCCAAGGCACAGAGCAACCTTTCTTCTGTAGTAGGCAGTGGTACAAAGTATGAATCCCGCTCCACGGGAGAACTGGAAAGTGCCCTTGGTCTGTCTGCTGTGAAGATGGATAAAAACGGCAATCACAACATCAAAGTCGGTTTTGCAGAACCTCGCAGTGATGGTGTAAGCAATGCAAAACTGGCGAACATCATTGAATACGGCAAACACGGTCAGCCTGCCAAACCTTTTATGAAACCTGCAAAAACTGCATCCCGTGCAGCCTGTATCAGTGCCATGCAGGATAAATTTGAAGAGGAGGTCAGAAAGCTGTGAGTATATTGTCAGATATCAATGAAACCTTGGAGCCGCTTGGCATTCCGCTTGAAACGGGTGTCTTTAAAGGTCAGGCTCCGGATAAATATATCGTGGTAGTTCCTATGGCAGACAGCTTTGAACTTCATGCAGACAATACTCCCGGCTGTGACATCCAGGAGGCTCGAATTTCTCTGTATGCCAAAGGCAGCTACACCATAGATAAAAATTTGATTGTCTGTGCCTTACTTGGCACGGATTTTACCATAACCGACCGCAGATATATCGGTTATGAAACCGAAACAGGCTACTTCCATTACAATGTGGATGTGGCAAAACACTATGAAATGGAGGAATAAACAATGGCTACTATCGGTCTTGATAAACTTTTTTATGCCAAAATCACCGAAGATGAAACGGGAGATGAAACCTATGGTACTCCGGTGCAACTGGCAAAGGCAATGAACGCCGACCTTTCGGTGGAACTTGCCGAGGCAACCCTTTATGCCGATGATGGTGCATCGGAAATCGTGAAGGAATTTAAGAACGGCACACTTTCCCTTGGTGTGGATGATATCAGTGCTTCTGTGGCATCCGACCTTACAGGTGCGACCATTGATGCAAACGGTGTAGGGGTGTCTGCAAGTGAGGATGGCGGCGAGCCTGTGGCTGTGGGTTTCCGTGCAAAGAAATCCAATGGCAAATACAAGTATTACTGGCTCTACCGTGTGAAGTTCGGCATCCCTGCCACAAACCTTGCTACCAAGGGTGACAGTATTACTTTCTCTACACCTACCATCGAGGGTACGATTCTGCGTCGTAACAAAGTGGATGGCAAGGGCAAGCATCCTTGGAAGGCAGAGGTCACGGAGGGTGATGCTGCCGTAACTTCGGAAATCATCAAAAACTGGTATCAGGAAGTATATGAACCTTCCTATGCTACGGAAACGGCTGAATAAGGAGGATATGACACATGGATAAAGAACGCTCTGCAATTATCAATATCGGCGGTGATGAGTATTTACTGCTTCTCACTACCAAGGCTACCAAGGAAATCGCAGGACGCTACGGCGGTTTGGAGAATCTTGGTGATAAGCTGATGAAATCCGAGAATTTCGAGATGGCTATTGGCGAAATTGTGTGGCTGATTACCCTTTTGGCTAACCAGTCTATCCTTGTTCATAATCTGAAAAATAAGGACAACAAGAAGGATATTCTCACAGAGGAAATGGTGGAACTTCTGACTACACCTTTGGATCTGGCAGATTACAAAGCTGCCATTACCGAGGCTTTGTATAAGGGCACCAAGAGAAATATCCAAAGTGAGGACAACTCAAAAAACGCAGCGGTCGAGTAAGTGACGAAGAGTTATTTACTCGACTTTTATATTACGGCATCAGTCAGCTTCATCTGTCAATGGATGAGGTGTGGCTGATGCCGTTTGGTTTGCTGTTGGATTTGTGGGAATGCCACAAGCAGTACACAGGCGCAACAAAACCGAAACGAGAGTATTTCATTGACGATATCATTCCGGACGGGATTTAAGGAGGTGGTTTAATGGCGGATGATTTTGGTTTGAAGATTGGTCTTGAAGGCGAAAAAGAATTTAAGAAAGCGTTGTCCGAAATCAACCAGTCCTTTAAGGTCCTGGGGTCGGAAATGAAGGTTGTAACCTCGCAGTTCGATAAGAATGATAATTCCGTACAGGCACTGACCGCAAGAAACCAGGTGCTGAATAAGGAAATCGAAGCACAGAAACAGAAAATCGAAACCTTACGGCAGGCACTTGCCAATGCATCCGAGTCCTTTGGCGAAAATGACCGAAGGACACAGCAGTGGCAGATTCAGCTTAATAACGCTACGGCGGCGCTCAATGATATGGAGCGTGAACTTGACCGTAATAATACGGCTTTGGATGAAGCGGAGCGTGAGATGGATGATGTCGCTGACGCTGCGGATGATCTGGAAGAAGAAATTGAAGATGCCGGAGATGCTGCCGATGATTCCGAGGGCAAATTCTCAAAACTTGGTGGAACACTAAAAGCTGTTGGTGTGGCAATGGGTGCGGTGGTCACGGCTG
>ULVO01049027.1_pt1 | contig 31467 bp, 25 predicted proteins | sample 1959521 | NCBI WGS metagenome assembly ULVO01 (sample SAMEA4835788, study PRJEB28245) | human gut metagenome | biome: gut microbiome; material: fecal sample | place: Denmark | collected 2008
TTTATGCATAACTTTTCACTCCAAATTTCGGAAGAACCTGATATTTTTCTTATTATAAGAAATATGCTCTGCTGTTGTTGTTTCCTTGTTGTGCAGTGCCGGAAAATGTTGTCTTGCGGTAACCGGTGACTTTGCGGGAAACATAGAATCAATGTGCCTCCAGCCAGTTCGCGCCCCATCCGCAGTCGGCCACGAGCGGAACGTTGAGCGGATATGCGTTCTGCATCTCCTCGAGGACTATGCGTTCCACCTTCTCCTTTTCCTCCGGCAGCACGCTGAAGTTGAGTTCGTCGTGCACCTGGAGTATCATTTTCGACTTTATTCCTTCGGCTTTGAACCGGCGGCTGATGCGCACCATGGCTATCTTTATGATGTCTGCGGCCGAGCCTTGTATCGGGGCGTTGATGGCGTTGCGCTCGGCGAAGTTGCGCACGGTGGCGTTGTGCGAATTGATGTCGGGCAGATAGCGGCGGCGGTGGAAGAATGTCTCGGCGTAGCCTTTGGCGCGTGCGGTCTCCTTACACTTCTCCATATACTTAGCCACTTTTGGGAACGAGGCGAAATAGTCGTCGATGAGCTGCGACGCTTCCGCACGGCTTATGTCCAGACGCTCGGCAAGTCCGAAGACAGTTATGCCGTAGATGATGCCGAAGTTGGCGCGCTTGGCTTTGGTTCGCTGGTCGCGTGTCACGTCGGCAATGTCTTCCTTGTATATTCTCGCGGCGGTTGCGGCGTGTATGTCGTGACCCTGACGGAACGCCTCCGCCATGTGCTCGTCGCCGCTCAGATGGGCCATGACGCGCAGCTCTATCTGCGAATAGTCGGCAGAGAAGAACAGGCAGCCTTCCTCGGGGATGAAACAGCGGCGTATCTCCTTGCCGTCCTCGCCGCGCACAGGTATGTTCTGCAGGTTGGGATCGCTCGAGGAGAGGCGTCCGGTGGACGTAACTGCCTGGTTGAACGACGTGTGTATGTGTCCGGTGCGCTTGTTTATCAATTTAGGGAGCGCGTCAACGTATGTTCCGAGCAGCTTTTTCAGTCCGCGGTGAGCGAGTATGTCGTCCACGATAGGGTTCTTGTGGCGCAGCTGTTGCAGCACCTCCTCTGACGTGACATACTGTCCGGTCTTAGTCTTTTTGGGCTTATCGACAATCTTCATCTTGCCGAACAGGATCTCACCCACCTGCTTTGGCGAGGCGATGTTGAACTGTTCGCCTGCCGCCTCGTATATCTTCTCTTCAAGCTGGTGCATGCGTGAGGTGAGTATGGCAGACGTGTCGGCGAGCGATGCCGTGTCGATGCGCACGCCGTTGAGTTCCATCTCGGCGAGCACGGGCATGAGAGGCATCTCTATCTCGTAGAACAACTGTTCTGCGCCGGTCTCCTTCAGTTTGGGGAGCAGCACGTTGTAGAGCCGGAGTGTGACGTCGGCGTCCTCGGCGGCATACTCATACACCTCGCTTGGGAGAAGGTCGCGCATGTTGCGTTGGTTCTTTCCGCGTTCACCGATGAGCTGCTCTATGTGGATGGTTCGGTAGTGGAGGAGTGTCTCAGCCATGTAGTCCATGTTGTGGCGCAGTTCGGGCTGGATGAGGTAGTGGGCAATCATGGTGTCGAACATCGGTCCGGCAAGATGAACGTCATATTTGTAGAGCACCTCGAGATCGTACTTCAGATTCTGTCCTATTTTCAGAATTTCGGGGTTCTCATACAGAGGTTTAAATATGTTTACAATTTTTTGCGCTTCTTCACGATTGGCCGGCACAGCCACATAAAACGCCTTTTTTTCTTCGACAGAGAAGCTCAGACCCACCAATTCTGCGTCGATCGGGCTTGTTGAAGTTGTCTCCGTGTCTAGACTGAGAATTTTTTTTGTCAAAAAAAAGTCAAGAATTTCTCGCGCATCATCCTCATTCTCAATGAGATAGTATTCGTGAGGCGTCGTCTGAAGTGTCTCAAAACTCGCGTTTTCTGAGCTTTTCGGCTCATCGGTCGGAAATTCTGCAAAGAAATCAAGTTGTTGATTAGCGGTTTTTTGCTTATTTTTTGATTTGTTAAGAAGTTTGTCTGCGAGCGTCTTAAACTCGAGTTCGTTGAATATTTCGTGCAGTTTCTGCTCGTCGGGTTCGGCGAGCTTCATGCTGTCGAGGTCGAGCTCGATCGGAACATCGGTTCGGATGGTGGCGAGAAATTTCGACATGCGTATGTCGTCGGTGGCTGCCTCCACTTTCTCGCGCAGCTTGCCTTTGATGTCGGAAGTGTGGTTGAGCATGTTCTCCACGTCGCCGAACTGATCTATGAGTTTCGCTGCTGTTTTCTCACCCACGCCCGGACATCCCGGGAAGTTGTCGGCCGAGTCGCCCATGAGAGCCAGAAGGTCGATGACCTGGAGTGGGGAGCTGATGGCATATTTCTTGCAAACCTCCTCCGGTCCCATCTTCTCGTAGCCGCCTCCGTGGCGCGGACGGAAGATGAATACGTTGTCGTGTACGAGCTGGCCGTAGTCCTTGTCGGGCGTGAGCATGTAGGTCTCCACACCCTCGGCGCCCGCTTTGGTGGCGAGTGTGCCTATGACGTCGTCGGCCTCGAAGCCGTCGGCCTGCACGGCAGGTATGTGCATGGCGGCAATGATGTCCTTTATTATGGGAACCGATCGCCGTATGTCTTCAGGCGTCTCCTCGCGCTGGGCCTTGTATTGCGGGAAAGCCTCGTCGCGGAATGTCTTGCCGTGGTCGAAGGCTACGGCCATGTGGGTGGGCTGTTCCTTGGTGAGTATCTCGTTGAGTGTATTTACGAAGCCCATGACGGCCGATGTATTGAATCCTTTGGAGTTGATGCGCGGGTTTCTGATAAGCGCGTAATAGGAGCGGTATATCAACGCATAGGCATCAATTAGAAATAGTTTGTCCATATATGTTGCTGTTTATTTTAAGGATGCGCGGCATACCTCTGCATGACAGTTGATTGTGCCGGCGGTCGCGGCATAAGGGCAAATTATCGGTGTCGTGCGGTCAAGGTGGTAGCCTCGCGGTTGCTTTTTGCCGTAAAATTACTAAAAATATGGTACTAATACCGATAAATTCATTAATTTTGTGTCAAATTTTGGATTAGTATGGATTACCTGTCAGTCATAAAACAACCGGTACAGGCAGAACTGGCCGATTTCATTGAACTTTTCAACCGTTCGCTAACCCACGAGGACGGCATGCTCGGTAGTGCGCTCGAACACATCAGACGGCGCGCCGGAAAGCGCATGCGCCCTATGCTGATATTGCTCATGGCTAAGGCGTTCGGCCACGTGACCGACGCGACGCAGAACGCTGCGGTGGGTCTGGAGCTGCTGCATACGGCCTCGCTCGTGCACGACGACGTGGTGGACGAGAGCAGCGAGCGGCGCGGACAAGCTTCGGTGAATGCCACTTATGATAATAAGGTGGCTGTGCTGGTGGGCGACTACATACTCTCGACGGCGCTGCTTCACGTGTCGTTCACTCATTCGGAGGACATTGTGCGCTATCTTGCCGAGCTGGGACGCACGCTTTCTGACGGTGAGATATTGCAGTTGTCGAACATCGGTCGCCACGAGATTTCGGAGGAGGTTTATTTCGAGGTGATACGCCAGAAGACCGCCGCACTGTTCGAGGCATGCGCCGGAATAGGCGTGCTGTCGGCAGGAGTGACGGGCGAGGAGTTTGAAAACGCACGCACGTTCGGCCGTCATCTCGGTATAATATTCCAGATAAGGGACGATATTTTCGACTATTACGACTCGCCGGAGATAGGCAAACCCACGGGCAACGACATGTTGGAGGGCAAGCTTACCCTGCCTGCCATATACGCAGTGAACAGCAGCGGCGACAGCAGGATGCTGGAGCTGGCCTACAAGGTGAAGGAACGCACCGTGACACAGGAGGAGATAGACGCTCTCGTGGAATATACAAAGAGTCACGGAGGCATAGAATATGCGGAGCGCAGAATGGAGGAATTGCGCCGCAAATGTATGTCGTATATCGAGAATAATGTGACTGACGCGGAGATAAAGAGCGCGCTTACGGCCTATCTTGACTTTGTGATAGAGCGCACGAAATAATAAAGCGAAGGCCGCAGACTACGGAAATCCTGAATCACGACGATGTGTTTCAGGATTGTTTTTTATCCGTTGTCTGCGGCTTTTTTATTTTGTCTGATTTGAGATGGTCTTAAACTGCTTTGCGATAAAGCCCTGACCGTGTTGCGAAAGAGCCCGTATCAGGCTCCGAAATGGCCCATATCATCGTGTGAAACGGCCTATATCAGCACACGAAACGGCCCGTTTCAGAAGCCGGAATAGTGCATATTGAAACGGGCCGGATATGATACTGGAACATGTGGTAGAGATAACGGCCATATCGTATTATTATGGCCGTCTGTCAGACCCACATTGTTTGTCCGATAGATTTAGAAGAACTTGGTCTCTTCGCCCACAATCTCGCTCAGCAGCAGGTTTGCCAGACGGCTTGTGCCGAGGCGGAACCACTTGTTGGTGAGCCATTTCTCGCCGAGAACTTCTTTCACGATGGTGTAGTAGATCACGGCATCCATCACCGTATTTATGCCTCCGGCAGGTTTGAATCCTATCTGTATGCCAGTCTCGTCGTAGTATTCCTTTATGGCCTGGCACATCACGTATGCAGCCTCAGGTGTGGCAGATATTTTCTCTTTGCCGGTGGATGTCTTGATGTAGTCGGCTCCTGCGTACATGGCAAGGATGGAAGCCTTCTTTATGTTGGCTGCCGTGCCGAGGTCACCCGTCTCGAGAATCACCTTCATGGCGTGCTCGCCGCACACCTGTTTCAGCTCGTTTATCTCGTCGCTCACGCCCTCATAATCGCCGCTGAGGAACTTGCCCACAGGCATCACGATGTCTATCTCGGTGGCGCCGTCCTTTATTGCCAGTGCTGTCTCGGCAACCTTGACCTCAAGCAGTGCTTGTGATGACGGGAAACTGCCCGAAACGCATGCAATCTCAACGCCGTCAACCTCGAGCGACTGGCTCACGATACTGGCGAAGCATGGATATACGCATATCGTTGCGACGTGGGGCAGGTCGGGATATTGGTTGTCGAACTCGTTCACGCGCTCGGTGAATGCCAGTACGCTGGTGTCGGAATCGGTGGTCTTGAGCGTTGTCAGCTCTATGCTTCCCATGAGAAAGCGTTTCACCTCCGGGGTATCGTTCTCGTGCACTTTCTCGGCTATCAGAGTGCGCACAGCCTCTTTTACGGCTGCGTCGTCGATGTCGAGGTTGTATTTATTCAAAGCCTCTTCGTACTTACTTTGTTTCGGAGCGTCATGATGATGATGCTCGCAGGTTGTGTTTGTTGTAGCCATATTGTATTGATATTTAGTGTTTTACTATATCGTGGGGTATGTGTATAACCGTCTCGCGGCGCAAACGGTTGTGTAGCTTCGCGCTGTGACGGCACTTTTACTGCCCTGGTCAGAGCTTAGGGTTGTTGCGGTGACGGTCCTTGTCGCGTCGGGTCTTTTTCTCTATGTTGCGGCGCAGTTCCTCGGTGAGGTCTATGCCTGTCTGATTGGCTATGCATAGGAGCACCCAAAGCACGTCTGCCATCTCGTCGCCGAGCGAGTCTTTCTCTCCCTCCTTGAAGCTCTGGTCACCATATTTGCGCGCCATTATGCGTGCCACTTCGCCCACTTCCTCGGTCAGTACCGCCATATTGGTGAGCTCGCTGAAGTAGCGCACGCCGTAGGTGTGTATCCATTCATCCACAAGCTGTTGTGCCTCGCGCAGGGTTATGTCGTTGTCTGTCATATATCGTTCGTTTTTTGTTTCGATGGAATCGTGTTATTATGCGCTTTTATTCGCGGTGACGGGTGTCCATGCAGATGGTCACCGGACCGTCGTTGAGCAGTTCCACCTTCATGTCGGCGCCAAATTCGCCTGTGCCGACGGGCTTTCCTATTGCCTCGCTCAGACGGTTGCAGAACTCCTCGTAGAGCGGAATGGCTATGGAGTGGGGCGCGGCGTGTATCCACGATGGGCGGTTGCCCTTCTTGTATGACGCCAGAAGCGTGAACTGACTTATCACGAGTATCTCGCCGTCGATGGCTGTTATGGGCAGGTTCATCACGCCCTGTTCGTCGTCGAATATGCGCAGTGCGGCGGTCTTTTTGACGAGCCATTCCATGTCTTCGCGCGTATCGTCGTCGGCAATGCCGAGAAGTATGAGGAATCCGCGGCCTATTGCCGACTTCACTTCCCCGTTTATCGTTACTGAAGCGTGGCTGACACGCTGTATTACTATCTTCATTTATGTGTTGTGTATGTTGCGCGCGGCGCGCGTATGTATCGTTTATAAAGGTATTTTCAGGCTGATTGGAGACTGTTTTTCCTGTTTCCGCCTGTACGAATATCTATTATGCAAAGATAGTGGAAAATGGGTGCAATTCAAAATAAAAAAGCTTTTTTGTTATTGTATGGGACGTATGGCGGGGATGGTGCGGACAAAGGGATAGGGCGGATGCGGTTTCTCTGTGCGGAGAGGATTGGGGTGTTGGTGGTGATTATTTTGTTTTGATGACGCGATGGGTGGTTTTATTGGGATTTAATAGCACGATTGTACGAATTTACCGGCTTGAATATGTGCGGTGAAAACGTCTTGTTTTTCATACCGGAAGATATGTCCGGCAGGTGTTTTTTATTGCGTTGTGCGGTGCGAAAAGGGCCTTGTGTAGCTCGTATCTTATGCTTCTATGTAGAATATGTGGCGTGCAGGCCGTTTGTTCATATTGTTTTTGCGGTGATATTATGAGAGAATAGGGTGTTGATTGTATCAGTTATTTTATGATATCATGCAATGATTATGAACGATGTTTTATACGATTGTGAACTGTTTTTATCTGTCGCGGCAGCTATATTTTGAGGCAGAAGAAAATCAATGGGGGATAATAATGTTCAGCGATTTAAAGGCGACTGAACATTTTATGTGAATCATAAATTCAGCTATGGATACGTCTCTATGACAACGGTTGCTGTGCTCCCGGATCAGCGGTGTTTTTTTCAGGCTGGATGTGCCGATTTCTTCAGCCAGGATGTGCCGATATAGACAACTTTCAATTTGTAACCGGTTTTCGTTTTTTCTGCCCCGGTTTCCCGATATACCCCGAAAAATAAGCGCGTATTTGCTGACAGACTTTCTTTCGGGCGCAAATACGCGAAAAATAAGAGGTTTTTATAAAATATTGGATATCAATGATTTATATTTAAGGGATATTTTCTCGTTTTCCAAAAAGCACCATATCGCCTTGCGAAATAGGCCATTTCGGGGGCTGAAATGCACCATATTGCACCCTAAAATAGGCTATTTCGCACTATGAAATGGGCAATATTGGAATGCAATACGGGCTTTTCCGGACTATGATATGGGGTATATCAGAAGACAATATGGGCAGAAACAGCCTTTATAAGGCTTGTTTTAACAGTCATTTACATCTCTTTTGCGAAAATATTTTGTCAAAATTTAGTCAAGAAAAATTGTAAGTATATTGCCCGGTTTTCCCCTTTAAACGCAGATATCGGGTGTCAGTAAAGGTAAGGAAAAAATATGCCTTGTCTGCGTTGATGATTTATCGGCTGCGGCGGTAATGATTTACCATGAAGTGATATAAATATTCTGTCCCGATTAATACCGCTTTGCGCAGTCATGATGTATTCCGATATACTGTGATATTTAGAGAATAAAACAAACTTGTTGTGAATTTCTAATATCCACTAATATGCACGAGGTTACGGGCAAAAGGTTTTTTCTTTTCAGAATTGCGTTGTTGTATGGATATCCCCAATGATTTTCTACAGCCCTTGTATTTGCTGTATTAATCATGTGTTTTAGCTTATAATCTATGTTGAATATAATATGTCGGAGACTGTACGTTTGCGTGTGACGCCATATTTGCTGTTTTATGGGTGTGAATATGACTGGTAGGGAGAAGTGCGTTCAGACGGCATTAAATGGCGCGAAATGGAGGTTTGGAACGTATGTACTTGCTTATTGCTTTGCAAAATGGTGCTTATGAGCTTATGGAATGGGCTTTATTGGGATATGATATGGACTATATCAGTGTGTGATACGGGCTTTAAGGGTTTGTGAAATAGCTTTTTATTTGTTGGCGAAGAGTCCTTTATTAGTTAGTAAGATGCCTCTTATAATTTAGCAAAGTGAGCCTTATTAGTTAGCAAGGTGCCCCTTATAATTTAGCGAAGTGTTCCATATCAGTTTGCGGAATAGTCTTTATTGATATATGAAACGTGTCTTGCCATGGGCTGAAATTATTTGTTTTGGGGTGTTGTATAATGCTTTTTACGGGTCGAAAAAGCCCGTTTTGGAGGCTGAAACGGGCTTTATTATGAGGCTGATAAGTAGTATTCTCGGTGTGGTATGATATAAATAGCTAACTATCAGTGTGTTAGATATCTGATAATGCCTTTTTAGTGCTGGTGACAGGGCTGCGTGTTGCCTGTGTATGCACATATTCCGGGAGTTTTTGTTCTTGTCTCTCCTTTGTTTTGTCCGGCGTTTTATTGCGGCGTAAACGTCGTCATTTGGCACTGTCGAAATGCTGTCTGATAACCTCGGCACGCGCTTTTCCCACTACCTCGGCAATGTCCTCGAGACTGGCTTCGCGTATGCGTTTTACGCTCTTGAAGTGGCGCAGCAGTGCCTCGGCGCTCTTCGGACCGATGCCGTTTATGTTGTCGAGCTCGCTGTGCAGGGCGTGGCGTGAGCGTTTGTCGCGGTGGAAGGTGATGGCGTAGCGGTGAACCTCGTCCTGAATTTTCGTTAGAGCGTGGAAAAGTTCGCTGTCTGTCTTCAGTGCCACCACCTGCGGCGGGAAGCCGTAGAGCAGTTCATTGGTGCGGTGACGGTCGTCTTTGGCGAGTCCGGCGATGGGGATTGAAAGCCCGAGCTCGTCCTCCACAACCTTGCGCACAACCTCCATCTGACCGCGTCCGCCATCGGTTATTATGAGGTTGGGCAGGGGTTCGCCTTCCTCGCTCATACGTCCGTATCGGCGACGCACCACTTCTTGCATCGAAGCGTAATCGTCAGGTCCTACGACGGTGCGTATATTGTACTTGCGATAGTCTTTTTTCGATGGTTTCATACCCTTGAAAACCACGCATCCGGCCACGGCGTCGGTGCCTGATATGTTGGAGTTGTCGAAACATTCTATGTGGTATGGCAGCTTCTCCATATGTAGTTTTTGCTGCAATTCCTTCATCAGACGGGTCTGTTTTTGCTCCGGATTGAGCTTTTCGGCCTGTTTCAGACGGTCGAATTTGTATTGTTTGCAGTTCATTTCAGACAGTTCGAGCAGGTGTCTTTTGTCTCCGCGCTGCGGAACTATGAACGCTGCCTCGCGCAGTTTCCAGCTCATCTCAAACGGTACTATTATCTCCGTGGCTTTGCTTCTGAACCGTTCGCGTATCTCCGGAATGGCGGTAATGAGCAGATCTTCGTCGGTCTCGTCGAGCTTTCGTTTATATTCGAAGGTAAAACTCTGGTTTATTGCACCGTTCTTTACGTGTATGAAGTTGATGAAAGCGTTGCGGCGGCTGTCGTCGTCGGCTATGCTGAACACGTCGATATCCGTTATTGTGTGGCTCACGACCTCGCTTTTGGCGCAGAAATTCTCTATAAGCACGTATTTCTGTTTTAATGCTTCGGCCTCTTCAAACTTCATCTCGGCGGCTTTCTGCATCATTTCGTCGTATATGGCACGGCTTATCTCGCGTGTGTTGCCCTTCAGAATCTCTTTTGCCTGATTTATGTTGGCGCGATAGTCTTCCCACGTCTGGCAGCCTATGCAGGGCGCGTTGCAGTTGTGTATGTGGTACTCCAGACACGGTTTGTACTTGTTTTGCTCTATTCCTTCCTTTGTTATCGGCATACGGCATGTGCGCGGCTTGTACAGCTTCTTTATAAGGTCGAGTATCGCATACATGCTTGCCAGGTGGCTGTACGGACCGTAATATGTGCCGAATTTGCGGTTTATCTGGCGTGTCTTGAATATGCGCGGCAGATATTCGTTGGTTATGCATATGCTGGGGTAGGTCTTTCCGTCTTTCAGCAGAACGTTGTAGCGCGGGCTGTATTTCTTTATCAGACTGTTCTCGAGAAGCAGAGCGTCCTCCTCTGTGTTCACCACCGTGTAGCTGATGTCGCGTATCTTCGAGACAAGCACCTTTGTCTTGAAACGGTCAACCTCCTTGTGGAAGTAGGAGGACACACGCTTCTTCAGACTCTTTGCCTTTCCTACGTATATTATAGTGTGGTTCTCGTCGTAAAACTGATAGCTTCCCGGCTTGTCGGGCATGCTTAGAACGATGGCCTTCAGCTTGTCAGTTAACTGCTGTCTTTCTTCTTTGTTCATGTTGCGTAACTTGTTTATATAGAGTGTATTTGCGCGTTAAAGTTTCACGTGAAACCGTAAGCACGTACTGTTTGTTCTACGGTTGCCGGACGGGTTGTGCACCAATGGTCAGTGGGCGTTTGGCGGATATGTTTCGTCGAGGTTGTCCGTGTGTGCCGTCGGTCACTTTGGCGGATGGCGGCACTATGGCTTTCTCTTATTCTTGATCCTGTTTGCGACTGCGAATCTGTTTGCCGTATCTGGTAGTGAAGTGGTGTACTTATGTTTGATGGATGTCTTGCTGTTGTTCGGACGTTTCTCTTTCGTGGTATCACGCACTTCTTATCGCTCTGCTGGAATGTTTATTCCTTTACGTGGATTCTATCTTGTTTCAGAATAAATCGAAGTTTCTCGATTCTTTGGCAAATTTATATTCCTGAGGCTAATGTGTCGTATTGTAGATCTGTTTGTGCAATGTCTCGCGATTTATTGCACTGCTTTTTTGCCTGATGCGTGCTTTACAGCAAATTTGATTGCAGTATGTCTCTGCCATGAGAGTGGGGCGCTGTTTTCTGGAATGTTTCTTTATGTAGACTAAGAAACCTTTTATTACCAAGCATTGAAAAAAGCTTTTTTATCGCAATCATTCTATTTTGCTGGATATATCGCAGCTTTTTGAACCCTGTATAGTTCCCGCCTCATTCGCAATAAACAGAAAACCGGCCGGCTGGCGCATTTCTGGTGACAGATGCACACCATTATTGCGCTTCAACCGACCGGCTTTTTGGAATTGTATTAAATCTGTATGAGAGATGTTACTTCGATGTCATCGTCGAACACATCGCGACCATTCATATTCTCGTTTACGAGTTCTATGATGAAGTTGCAATATACTTTCTTCGGATGGAACTTCTTTACGAGATCGCAAGCTGCTTTCATTGTACCGCCTGTTGCGAGCAAATCGTCGTGAAGAAGAATTATATCGTTTTCGTTGATTGCATCGCGATGAATTTCGATGGTGTCCGTTCCGTACTCCTTGGCGTACGTCTGCTGTACGGTGTCGCATGGCAGTTTGCCGGGCTTGCGGCATAATACGATGCCGGCGCCAAGACGTATTGCGATGGCAGAAGACATAACGAAGCCGCGCGATTCGATGCCGACTATCTTTGTGATGCCTTTGTCCTTATAGAGGTCATACATCTCATCATTGATCAGCTTCAGACATTCGGGGTTCTTGAACAGTGTTGTGACGTCTCTGAAGTTTACTCCTTTCTTTGGCCAATCCTTTATGCAACGAAGGTTGTCCAGCAATAGTTTGTTGTTCATTTTCAATAAGTTATAGTGTGTTTGTTACTTTATTTGTTTCACGTGGAACTATCTGTGCATCAGTACGAGCAGCACATTTATGTCGCTCGGTGACACTCCGGGGATGCGACTGGCTTGCGCCAATGTCTCCGGATTTATTTTCTCGAGCTTCTGCCTTGCTTCAGTTGAGAGCTCGTGAAGCTCCGAGTATTTGAAGTGTCCTCTTATCTTAATATTCTCAAGACGATGCATTTTATCGGCAATTAGTTTTTCGCGTTCAATATATCCTTTATATTTAATGCATATCTCTGCTGCTTCTGTAACCTCTTCACGACGTTCATCTATCGAAGAAATCAGCTCTTTTAGCGAAGGAACAATCTCGCTCAGATTTTCTATCGTTATCTGCGGACGAGAAATAAGGTCTGCAATATGACATCCCATACGCAGTGGAGTGGTGCCGAGAGCTTCGAGCGCGCTGTTTATTTCGCGCGGTTTCACCGACTTCTTGTTGCAGAAAGTAATGATTTTATCGATGTTCTCTTTTTTCTTCATCCATACGTCGTAACGTTCTCTGCTTACTATTCCGAGGTCGTAACCCTTTTGTGTGAGTCGGGCATCGGCGTTATCCTGGCGCAGAAGTATTCGATATTCGGCACGCGATGTAAACATTCGGTACGGCTCGTCAACGCCTTTCGTCGTCAGATCGTCGATGAGTACGCCTATATATGCCTCATCTCGCTTGAGCACCACGGGATCATTGCCGGCGCAAGCCAGCGCAGCATTTATTCCGGCCATCAGTCCTTGTCCTCCGGCTTCCTCGTATCCGGTAGTGCCGTTCACCTGTCCTGCCATGTAAAGTCCTTTTACTATTTTCGATTCGAGCGAAGGATAAAGCTGTGTCGGGTCAAAATAGTCGTACTCTATGGCGTATCCCGAACGATAAACCTTTACGTCGCGCAATGCCGGAATCTTGTGCAGGGCATTTATCTGCACGTCCATCGGCATGCTTGATGAGAATCCGTTGAGATACATCTCGTTGGTGTCTTCGCCTTCCGGCTCGAGAAAAAGAGGATGCTGATCTTTGTCCGGGAATGTCACGAGCTTTGTCTCGATTGACGGACAGTAGCGAGGACCTATGCTGTGTATCTGTCCATTGTATAGAGGAGAGTCGGCAAGTCCGGCGCGTAAAGTGTCGTGCACTTCCTTGTTTGTGTAGCATGTCCAGCAAGGCAGCTGCTTCAGAGGACGTCGTCCGCTTATGTAGCTGAAGCTATGATAATCGTTCTCGCCCGGCTGCTCTTCCATATCTTCAAAGTGAACGGTGCGCTTGTCTATTCGTACCGGCGTACCTGTCTTCATCCTCGCCGAGGTTATGCCGTGTCGTGTGATGCTTTCGGTGAGGTGGGGTACTGCCGGTTCGGCACAACGTCCGCCCGGAACCATGTGGTGACCTATGTGCATCAAACCGTTGAGGAATGTTCCCGCCGTGATGATTACACAGTGAGCATGCAGTTCTACGCCCCATATCGTGCGTACACCGTCGGCACGTCCGTCCTTGACGAGCAGCTCGTCGGCCTGGTCTTGCCAGATGTCGAGATTGTCGATTGAGTCGAGCGTGTGTCTCCACTGCCAGATGAACTTCTCTCGGTCGCACTGTGCTCTTGGACTCCATACGGCCGGTCCCTTGCCACGGTTGAGCATTCTGAACTGTATGGATGCCGCGTCTGTCACCAGACCCATGTATCCTCCGAGCGCGTCAATCTCGCGCACGATCTGTCCTTTTGCTATTCCTCCCACGGCCGGGTTGCAGCTCATCTGTGCGATCTTGTTCATATCCATCGTCACAAGACAAGTCTTTGCTCCCATACCTGCCGCGGCGGCTGCTGCCTCACATCCCGCGTGGCCGCCTCCGATTACGAGTACGTCATAAAATAAATTCATTATTTGCTGGAAAAATTTAACGTCGCAAAATTAAGAATAAAAATCGATTTTTGCTTTAAAATAATTTGATTTATCATTAAAATATAGTATTTTTGCATTCCGTATAGGGCAGCTGTTACCTATAAAGAGGTAACGGGCGCGATGCTTAACTGCTACATTATGTGGAATATAAATAATTCTAACAGTTAAATAATTAAATTTCAATCATTTATGTGGTTAATCAATTCTTCTATTGGTAGAAAAGTTGTGATGTCGGTTACCGGTGTCGCGCTTATTCTATTCTTGACATTCCACATGTCAATGAACGTTGCGGCTCTCTTCTCTGGAGCAGCCTATAACATGATTTGTGAGTTTCTGGGTGCCAACTGGTACGCCTTAGTGGCAACGCTTGGTCTGGCTTTCCTGGCAGTGGTGCACATCGTCTATGCCTTCTGGCTCACGATGCAGAACCGTGCGGCGCGCGGTAACGAGCGTTACATGGTGACATCGCGTCCTAAGAAAGTGGAGTGGGCTTCACAGAACATGCTCGTACTGGGCATCATCGTATTGCTCGGACTTGCTCTTCACATGTTCAACTTCTGGTACAACATGATGTTTGCCGAGCTCACAGGAATGAGTGTTGCACACGATCCTGCTGATGGTTTCGCTTACATCAAGGACACTTTCGCTAATCCTGTTTACGTTGTGCTTTACATCGTATGGCTCGTTGCAATCTGGTTCCACCTCTCTCACGGTTTCTGGAGCGCAATGCAGACATTCGGCTGGAACGGTAAGGTATGGTTCAACCGTTGGAAGGTCATCGGCATTGTTTACACAACACTTCTGATGCTTGGCTTCCTCGTAGTAGTACTGGCTTTCGCTTTCAACATTGCTCCAAGCTTGAACTGCTGCATCTAATTCATTTATACAAATACAACACATAATTCATAAAGTTATGGCAAAACAACTTGATTCGAAGATTCCTGCCGGCCCCGTGGCTGAGAAATGGACAAACTATAAGGCTCACCAGCGCCTGGTGAACCCCAAGAACAAACTGAAGCTCGATGTTATTGTTGTGGGTACCGGTCTTGCCGGAGCCAGCGCAGCAGCTTCTCTCGGAGAGATGGGCTTCAATGTCCTGAACTTCTGTATTCAGGATTCACCGCGTCGTGCTCACTCTATCGCAGCACAGGGTGGTATCAACGCAGCAAAGAACTATCAGAACGATGGTGACTCCACTTATCGTCTGTTCTATGATACAGTGAAAGGTGGTGACTATCGTGCACGTGAGGCAAACGTATATCGTCTTGCTGAAGTATCAAACAACATCATTGACCAGTGTGTCGCTCAGGGTGTTCCTTTCGCTCGTGAGTACGGCGGTATGCTTGCCAACCGTTCATTCGGTGGTGCACAGGTGTCACGTACATTCTATGCAAAGGGCCAGACAGGTCAGCAGCTGCTGCTTGGTGCTTATTCTGCACTCAGCCGTCAGATACACGAAGGCCGCGTAAAGCTCTACACACGTTACGAGATGGAAGACATCGTCATCGTTGACGGACGTGCTCGCGGTATCATCGCAAAGAACCTTGTAACAGGTAAGCTGGAGCGTTTCTCTGCAAATGCAGTTGTTATCGGTACCGGTGGATACGGAAATACATACTTCCTCTCTACAAACGCTATGGGTTGCAACTGTACAGCAGCTATGGCATGCTACCGCAAGGGCGCTTATTTCGCAAATCCTTGCTACGTACAGATCCACCCGACATGTATCCCTGTACACGGCGACAAGCAGTCTAAGCTGACACTTATGTCAGAGTCTCTGCGTAATGATGGCCGTATCTGGGTTCCGAAGAAGCTTGAGGACGCAAAGGCTCTGCAGGCAGGAAAGAAGAAACCTACAGACATTCCTGAGGAAGACCGCGACTATTATCTGGAGCGTCGCTATCCGGCATTCGGTAACCTCGTTCCTCGTGACGTTGCCAGCCGTGCGGCAAAAGAGCGTTGCGACAAGGGCTACGGCGTAAACAACACAGGTCTTGCTGTATATCTCGACTTCTCAGAGAGTATCGAGCGTCTAGGCATCGACGTTGTTCTGCAGCGTTACGGCAACCTCTTCGATATGTATGAGGAAATCACCGACGTTAATCCGGGTGAGCTTGCAAACGAGATCAACGGTGTCAAGTATTACAACCCGATGATGATCTATCCGGCTATCCACTACACAATGGGTGGTCTGTGGGTTGACTACGAATTGATGACAACAATCAAGGGTCTGTTCGCAATCGGCGAGTGCAACTTCTCTGATCACGGTGCAAACCGTCTGGGAGCATCAGCGCTGATGCAGGGTCTGGCCGACGGATACTTCGTTCTGCCTTACACCATCCAGAACTACCTTGCCGATCAGTCTATCTGGCCGCGCATCTCAACTGACCTTCCAGAGTTCGAGGAGGCAGAGAAGGGTGTTCAGGCAGAGATCGACCGTCTGATGAATATCAAGGGTAAACGCTCTGTTGACTCAATCCACAAGGAACTCGGACACATCATGTGGGAGCATGTAGGTATGGGTCGTACGGCTGAAGGTCTGAAAGAAGGTCTTGAGCTTATTAAGAAAGTACGTAAGGAATTCGAGACAAACCTCTTTATCCCAGGATCGAAAGAAGGTCTCAACACCGAGCTTGACAAGGCCATCCACCTCCGCGACTTCATCACTATGGGCGAGCTCATCGCTTACGACGCACTTTCACGCAACGAGTCTTGCGGCGGACACTTCCGTGAGGAGTATCAGACTGAGGACGGCGAGGCTAAGCGCGACGATGAAAACTACTTCTACGTAGGTTGCTGGGAGTATCAGGGCGACGACACCAAGGCACCTGAACTTATCAAGGAACCGCTTGAGTATGAGGCTATTAAGGTTCAGACACGTAACTACAAGAATTAATAAACAACCACAGAACATACAATTATGGACAAAAATATAAGTTTCACACTTAAAGTTTGGCGTCAGAACGGTCCTAAGGCAAAGGGTCATTTTGATACCTTTGAGATGAAAGATATCCCCGGTGATACATCTTTCCTCGAAATGCTTGATATTCTCAACGAGCAGCTGATAGAAGAAGGCAAGGAGCCTTTCGTGTTCGACCACGACTGCCGTGAGGGCATCTGCGGTATGTGCTCGCTCTACATCAACGGTCATCCCCACGGACCTGCTACCGGAGCTACGACATGCCAGCTCTACATGCGTCGTTTCAACGACGGCGACGTGATCACAGTTGAGCCGTGGCGCTCAGCCGCATTCCCTATCATCAAGGACTGCATGGTTGACCGTGGCGCATTCGACAAGATCATCCAGGCCGGTGGTTACATCAGTGTACGCACAGGACAGCCGCAGGACGCTAACGCAATCCTCATCCCGAAAGAGGCTGCCGACGAGGCAATGGACTGCGCTACATGTATCGGTTGCGGCGCATGCGTAGCTGCCTGCAAGAACGGTTCTGCAATGCTCTTCGTATCGTCAAAGGTTTCTCAGCTCGCACTTCTGCCGCAGGGACGTCCCGAGGCTGCAAAGCGTGCCAAGGCAATGGTTATGAAGATGGAAGAGCTCGGCTTCGGTAACTGCACCAACACCCGCGCTTGCGAGGCTGAGTGCCCGAAGAATGAGAGCATCTCCAACATCGCCCGCCTGAACCGCGAGTTCATCAAGGCTAAGCTGGCTGACTAATAAGAAATATCATTCTATAGCTAATCACAGGGCGGAGATTTCGGTCTCCGCCCTGTTTTTTTATTCCTTTATGTCGTAATTACGGCTTTTTCTTTCGTCAGACGGCCTTTCTCCGTTGTGCCGGATAGTTGTCTCGTCGGTTCGGTCTGCGCGCTCAGAACGGACGGAAAAGACTGTTTCGCAGCGTTTATATGCTGCCGATAGCTTGCGTATCATATAATTTTGTATATTTGCGTCAGGTTATCACGTCTTCGTCTGCTGTTTCGGACCGTGTGACGTGAAGCGGTATGTGGATATGCCGCTGATTATTATTCACCGGTTCAGACATAAATCGACAGGCATGCAACCTTATCTCTGAGGGTGCGGCAAATTGTTGCCGGCAGCCTGAATATGATATTATGATAAGAAAGAATATTTATAAAAGGACTAAAATTTAGGATTATGAGATGTCGTAAGTCATTATTGATAACTGTTTTCCTGGCTGTGTGCGCTATTGTATCAGTCTTTGCCGGTGGAGTGGAGCGTTCCCGACTCACCGGCAGCAGTCAGCCAATGTGTTTGCGCCACGCTATCTGCGGCTCTCTTTCTGCCGATACTCTCTCGCAGATATTCTCAATAGCCGACAGTCTCTCGCCCGGTGATGTGGCACCGAGCTTTCCCGGTGGCATCGAGGCTTTGGAGCGATATATCAAGGATAATCTCATCTATCCAACCATCGCGCGTGAGAATGGCATCGAAGGCAGCGTTTCGGTGGCTTTCACGGTCATGCCCGACGGAAACTTGAGTGATATCCGCCTTATCCACGCCATCGATCCTTCGCTCGACCGTGAGGCCGCACGTCTTGTGAAATCCATGCCTTTCTGGACTCCTGGCCGTCGACATGCCCTTGGCGACAAGCCCGCAGCCATGCGCTGCATCATCGTTCTGTCGTTCAGATTGGCCGATCTTCCGGCGCGTTCACGCTATTCTCTCTATGCCCCTGTTCCCATGGATACGCCCTCGGATGTGTTCTCTATTATGGACAGTCTCTCGCCCGGTGATGTGGCACCGAGTTTTCCCGGTGGCGTCGAGGCTCTGGAGGGATACATCAAGGATAATCTCGTCTATCCAACCCTCGCGCGTGAGAATGGCATCGAAGGCCGTGTTCCGGTGGCTTTCACGGTTATGCCCGACGGCAATTTGAGCGATATCCGTGTTGTTAAAGCCGTAGATCCGTCGCTCGACCGTGAGGCAGCACGTCTTGTGTACTCCATGCCCCGTTGGACTCCTGGCCGCCGACATGCCCTTGGCAAGAAGCCCACAGCCATACGCTGCATTGTTGTGATTACGTTCAGACTTGCTGATTAAGATAAATGATATGCCCTATATGCGGCGGTGCCAGGTTGATTATAAAGACCGAGCGCCGCCGTTTTGTTTTCATGTGTTTGCGAGCGTAGGGTTGTGAATGGTTTGTATTGTACTATTGAAAAGATTGTTTTGTGATTCAGAAAATTTTATATTGTATTTTTGAGGAATTTATATCGTCTTTCTGAAAAATCTTTATTGTGTTTCTGATTGGTATGAGATGTAATTTAAACACGAAGAACCGGCCTATGGAGCATTAACCACTTCGCGCCATTTTCTTGAATGTCTTATGAAGAATAAGTGTTCGCCAGTTCCTGCATACCCGTAAAAGAGCGCTGTCAACGAAACGTTTCTCTGTACATTTACCCATAATCACATTCTTGATGAACAGAGCCAGCGGGCTGGCTGCCTCCTTTTCCTGGTTCTATAAAACGGTTATAGGGAAACAACCTTCGGAAAGAGATGGCGCATATCTCGGCAGACCTTTTCCGCATAGAATAGAAATACTTCAGACAACGACAGCCCGAGTTATGAAAAAGTATCATCATAATGAGGGTGATTTCAGTATTTGACACGTTAGAGTCACGGTGGTATGAGCGTTTTATGACAGGTCTTAGCGTATATTTTGACATACATCAAAAAAATTGTAAAATTGAAAATCAGCGTAGCTAAATCATCTGCAATACAAAATAATTCTATAACTTTGCTTTCGGTGATCATAGCGATTATTGTTTGTAATTCTTTGTAATTCAGTACTATAAGGTTACGACAATTTTCGCTAATCACCAAATTTTCAAAGACTTACAATTCGTAGATCTCACGTTACAATAATAAAGTTCACTTTCATATAGGGGTATTAATGTTATTATGCGTTATCATAATAAATCATTGATTTAATAGCTATTTTATGAAGATCATCAATTTATTTTCTATTAGCTTACTGCTTATGATGGCAGGGGTAAAAGCGAGTTCTCAAGAAGTAAAATCTGTGAAACCGTTTGAAGTCGAGATATCGGTAGGTGGAACTTACGGTATTGACAAGTATGTAGGCAAAAAACTGGTCGGTCCTGCTTTTGCCATTGAAGGCAGATATAATTTCCCACGAAATCCAATGGACTTAGGTTTGGAAATATATGCTGGAAGTACAGCAAGAAAATATGAAGGTTCAAACCTGTCAAACAGAATTTTATCACTGTCTGTTTATTCAGACTATAATTTTAATAGAGGAAAGACGTTTTCTCCATTCATCGGAGTAGGTGTCGGTATTGCATCTTGTAATGTAGTCCAAGGATATTATGGAAACGATGCTGCTAAAGCAATATTTACACCACGTATTGGTATTGAGATGTTTAATCATTTTAGGGTGACAGCCTATTCCAAATTAGGTTACAGAGGTTATAATAATTTTGGAATTTCTGTAGGATACGCATTTGGCGGTGGCAGAAAATAGATTCATTCATAATGACAAATGACTTTAATATAATTGCGCGAGTCCGATATAAGGAGACGCGCATGAAAATTGGTGATTATATACCTGAATTCTTTTGGTAGGTGATGCCGATTCATTTTCCAAAAGAATGCAATATAGGCAACTTTCAAATTGTAACCGGTTTTCAGTTTTTCCCTCCGGGTTTCCCGATATACCCCGAAAAATAAGCGCGTATTTGCGAGTGGACTCTTCGTTGGGCGCAAATACGCGGATTATGAGAGGCTTATGTAATATATTGAATATCAATGATTTATGTTTAAGGGACATTTTATCGTATTGCGAAAAGCACCATTTCGGCATGCGAAATGGCCTATTTCGGAGGCTGAAATGCACCATATCGCACTCTGAAATGGGCTTAATCGGACTACGAAATGGGCAATATCAGAAAGCAGGATGAATATTTTCGGACTACGATATGGGGTATATGAAAGGGCGGTATAGTGCGGAATGTCCTTAAATATGCCGATTTTAACATTCCTTTACATCTCTTTTGCGAAAATATTTTGTCAAAATAAAGTCAAGAAAAATCGTAAGTGGTTGTTCGGATTTGGGTTAAAAATACTGGTCTCGGGTGCGGGGAAAAGGCTTGTAAGAGTGTGCCGCGCTTGCGTGGATGGTTTGTCTGTCATGGCAGTGTGAATTAATTACAGTGCTCGGAATGTGTCGTAACGGTTTATTTTACACGTTTTGTCAGCTTTGTCGGCAGACTGTCCGACACCCGGTATCGTGTTTTCATGATTCATTTCCTCTGCCTTGTCGGACGTTTCTGCCGTGTTATGTGACACATGATGGATAAAGGCCAAGCCCCACAGGCGTTATGTCGCCCCGTGACATGTGCCGTTACGCGCGGTCACAGGCATTGATGCGTCACGCGCTGCGTTTTCCTCCGTGCAGCGGTGGTGAGCCGGACGGCAGGTTGCCGGCTTATCTATGCGGTGGAATATGACGTATGAAAAAATGCGGACAGGCCGCAACCGGGAGGCACGACAGAGCCGTGCATGAAAAGTCCGTGATTATTTCGCATGACGTCACGTGCTGAACTGCGGTCTTCCTTCAGTCGGCCGGCGGTCTTTTTTGCATGTTCGTGCATCGTATCACGCGAAATATCACGGACCGGTTATGAAAAAGAGTTGCGTGGTTATTGTTCAAATCATCATCCGCCGCCGCTGTTGTCGTATGTATTTTCTCCCTTATGCCGTTTTCTTTCTCTTCTGAGGGCTTTTACGGCCATGGACGTTATCTTGTCTGTCCGAGGCTTTTCGGCCCGTCAGAGAGCCTCATTTGTACTCCTGCACGGGCAGTTCTCCGTTTAAGGCTCCCAGCGCGTTGTAAGCCAGCGACTCCATCTCTCCCTCGCCGGGCATCACTATCACCGGCGCGAGATAGTCGGTCTGTCTCTTCAGCTCGTCCACGCAGTATGTGCTGTAGGCTATTCCTCCCGTCAGTATTATGGCGTCCGCCTTACCCTCGAGCGCCACAAACATCGCGCCAATCTGTTTCGCCACGGTGTAGAGCATGCCCTTGAGCACCGAGTGCCACGGCTCTTCGCCGTCCTCAGCCTTGCGCGACACGGTTATCATGTCGTTCGTCCCGAGGTGGGCCACAAGTCCTCCCTGTCCGCTGAGCATTGCTTTTATCTGCTTTTTGCTGTACTCGCCGCTGTAGCACATCTCCACAAGCTGGCTCGCTGGGAGCGTTCCTGCGCGTTCGGGTGAGAACGGACCTTCGCCGTCGAGCGCGTTGTTCACGTCAATCACCTGTCCCTTGCGGTGCGCGCCCACCGATATTCCTCCGCCCAGATGAGCCACTATGAGATTCATGTCCTCGTATTTGCGCCCCACCGACGCGGCGTATTTGCGTGACACTGCCTTGCTGTTAAGCGCATGGAATATGGATTTCCGCTCTATGCCCGGCAGTCCGGTGAGCCTTGCCTGCGGCTGCATCTCGTCCACCACCACGGGGTCTGCGATGAACGCCGGGCAGTGACACTGCGACGCTATCTCGTCGGCTATGAGCGCTCCGAGGTTGCACACGTGCTCGTGTTGCGCATGACGGAGGTCATATTTCATCTGCTCGTTCACGGCATACACACCTCCGTGCAGCGGCTTCAGCAGTCCTCCGCGGCCTATCACCGCGTCGAAGTTCATCTCGATGCCCGCTTCCTTGAGGTTGCGCAGGATGTAGTTGCGGCGATATTCGTACTGGTCGTTCACGTTGTGGAATGCTGCCGTCTCGGCGGCAGGGTGGTGTCCTCCCGACATCCACACCACTTTGTCGTCCTCAAAGACAGCGGTCTTGGTGGATGTTGAGCCGGGGTTTATAACGAAAATCCTTTTCATTTTAGCGGATAAATAGAATATATGTCAGTTTCTTTTCTTTATTATGTTTTATGTCCTTTTGTCCGTTGCGTCGCGCTCGGTGCGTCACGCCATGTTGCATGCCAGCAGCAGGCTGCCCATCTTGGCCTCTGTAGAGTCGGCCCTCGATGCAATCACCACCGGCGCTACGGTTCCGCAGAGCATTCCCGCGGTGGTTGCTCCGGCGAAGAGCGTTATGGTCTTGTAGAACGTATTGGCAGCCTCGATGTTCGGGAATATCAGTATGTCGGCCTTTCCCGTGACGTCTGAGGTCAGGCCTTTTATGCGTGCGCTCTCGCTGTCGCATGCCGTCTTCACGTCCATCGGCCCGTCTATCGCCGTGCGTCCGTATCTTCCCTCGGTCGCGCGGCGTTTCAGCTCGGCATAGCTAAGTGTGTGCGGGAACTTCTCGCTCGTCTTTTCGGTGCAGTGTATCAGTGCCACGCGCGGAGTGTCTTCGTCTCCGTTGAGCCGTCTGAACACGTTTAGCGCATATCTGAGTATGGCGTCGAACTGCTCGGTGTCGGGGCGTGGAATGACCGCAGCGTCTGAAAACAGCACCAGTTTGTCATATTGCGGTATGTGCGCCGCGGTGATGTGGCTCAGCGTGTGACCCGGTATCAGCAGTCCGTTCTCCTTGTCGAGCACAGCCCTCAGCAGCACGTCAGTGTTCAGCGTGCCTTTCATCAGCACGTCGGCACGTCCTTCTCTCACCGCTGTCACGGCCATACGTGCAGCCTCTTCGGGCGTGTCTGTCAGCACCGTTTCCACATGTCCCGGACTGAGAGCCGCCAGTTCGTCAGCCTTTCCGGCCTTCTCGCGGCGCGCGAACAGGACAAAGTCGGCCATGCCTTCATTCAGACATCTGCCTATCACCTCACCCGTGTGTTCATCCTCGGGTGCTGCCACGGCCACCCTTTTGCGTCTGCCGTTCTGGAGCAGCCTCTTCGCCATAGCGTCAAAATCGAGTCTTTCTTTCATAAATATCCGACTTTTTTACAAAAATAGTGTATTTTTCCGAATCCATATCTGCCGTAATGCGAATTTTATTGTAAGTTTGCAGTTAAAGAATCTTTATCGACCAAAAATGAGGAAACATCGGATAGTTTTCCCCTTATTTTCCCCTCTGCCGGCGGCATCTGTGCATGTGTCGGGGTGGTGTGTGCGTCATGAGATTCCAATGGTTCAGAACCGCTATTTGAAAACTATCATCATATCACAACGATAAAATGAAAAAAATATTCCTGTTCCTGGTTTTCGCCGCGTCAGCACTCACCGCGGCGACCGACGGCCGGCTGAGTGCCACGGCCCTCTCGCTTGAGAAGCGCGGCTATGTGAACGTGAAGAAAGCCGACCCTTCCATCTTCGTGTCGCTCATGTATAGCCGTGCCGACAATTTCACGGGTGAGGTGCTCTACACCGACTTGCGCGAGGCCTATCTCCATCCCAAGGCTGCCGCCGCGCTCGTGAAGGCGCAGAAACGTCTCAAGCAGCTGCGTCCCGACCTCAGTCTGAAGGTTTACGACGCCGCACGCCCCATGTCAATACAGCAGAAGATGTGGAACAAAGTGAAGAACACTCCGAAATATTTCTACGTGAGCAATCCCGCACACGGAGGCGGACTGCACAATTACGGTATGGCAGTAGATCTAACCCTCTGCACACTGAAGGGCGACACCATACCCATGGGCACCAAGATAGACTACATGGGTGCCGCTGCACACATAGACAAGGAGGCCTCGCTCGTGGCTTCTGGCCGCATATCCAAGCAGGCGCAGGCCAACCGCCGGTTGCTGCGTGAGGTGATGAGATATGCCGGATTCAAGCCTCTGCGCACGGAGTGGTGGCACTTCAACTACGTGTCGCGCGCCACGGCGAAGAAGTATTACAAGGTTATAAAGTGACGCCGGCGGTTTTACTATCGTGCGTCCATCGCTTAATACTTAATACGGAAAAAGCCCTTAAAGCTCCGCCAATGTTTGTGCGTGGGGCTTTAAGGGCTTTCTTCTCGATCGTTTACGTCACTTTCCGATGTCCATCTTCCAGTTGCCTTTCTCGTCTTTTATCATCTTGCAATCCTCTTCCTCCTCTTCTCCGTTACCGTAAATCATCTTCACCTTAACCACGGCTTTATCTCCGCTCTCGTCGATTGTCTCTGAAAGAATCTCATACGATTTGAATCCGCCCTTCTTTGCATAGGCACTTTCCGCCTTGCTCTGTAACATTCCGGATATGGTTTTCTTTGCAGCCTCAGGGTCTTCGCCCTCTTTCACGGTGATGTGGGCGCAGTCAACGAATTTGTCGTAGTCCTTGTTCTTGAGAGCCGACATGGCCTCTTCGGCAACGCTCTTCGGCGAGTTTCCGCTACCACAGGCTGTGAACGCGAACATGGCCACAGTAGCGACCAGCATTAAAAACAGTTTTTTCATAATGATAGAGTTTTTAGATAGTTAGTAAAGTTATAATTAGAAATAGATTATACGCTCGAATTTCTCGCTGTCGCAAAGGTCGGACGGCAGTATGCACCTGAGCTTCATGCCCGGCAGAGTTATGTCGTGTCTTGTTTTGCCGGCTATCGGCAGGCCGGCGGTCTTATACACATGTTCTATCAGTTCGCAGCAATACATACGGGTGGTGTCCGTGTCGTCGTAGTTATGATCGAACAGAGTGCCGCGCCGGTATATCTCCATTGCGTGGCGTGCCGCGCGTATGGCCGTTGCCGTATCGCCCTTGAGGCGTCTCACCTCACCTATCTTCGCGTTCATTGAAAGGAAAAACTTCTCGGGCGTCTCCATCTTCACGCGGTCAACATCGCCTTCAAAGTCGGGCTCGTCTGGCACGGCGTGCACCACCATCATCGTTCCGCAGGAGTCAACCACAATGCCCACGTGCGAATATCCTCCGCGCTTGTCCACCATCAGCACCGCATGACTGGCGAGCCCGTTGCCGCGGCGGAACACCAAGTCACCGGCCTTCAATCGGCAGTCTGCGGGCAGAATGCTCACAAATCCGTTCTCCGAGCAAGAGGCGAGGAGGGCAAAGGTCAGTATGGTTGTAAGCATTACGTTTTTCATAACGTGTCGTGTTGTACGATATATGATGGGAGTATGTATCACGGCAAGGATTGTAAGCTTTTATCATCGGTATCTGCCTGTGCCGCTCCACATTCAGTATTTTACAAATATACGTAAAAAAAGCAATTTACAATGTATGTTGTTAATATATCACAACAAAATGGCGGATTCCCGTTAGCTGTTCGATGTATATATTTAAGAATTACAAGAGAAAGCGCGACGTGAACATTCCACGTCGCGCTTTCTGTATGTCAGTATCCGTAGCAGGCTGGTGTCAGAACTCGAGAATCATTACCTTCCGTGGTTCAAGCTGTGTGTCGTCTGTCAGCGACACGGTTCTGTCCGTCAGCACGTCCTTGGCTTCTGTGTTGTGTCCGATAACTTCGGCATAGCGCTTTACGGCAAACTCTGTTGTCCTGCTTGTGCCGTTGACCACGGTCATTACGTTTTTGCCGTTGTATCGGCGTGCTATGACATAAACTCCGTTGTAAGGTATGAACTGTGTCTGTGAGCCCTTTGTTATCACGTCGTTTCCCTGTCGCCAGTGGAGCAGGCGACTCAGCCACGTGAACATGGCGTTCTCTTCCGGCGTGCGGCCTCCGGCGGTGAAGGCGTTGTGGTCGTCGCCGGGAAATCCTCCAGGGAAGTCCTTGCGCACATAGCCGTCGGTTTTCTCCTTGGTGCCGTTCATTAGAATCTCCGTGCCGTAGTACAGCTGCGGTATTCTTTTTACGGTCAGCAGTATGGCCATTGCCTGTTTGAGTGCCGTTGTGTCGCGTCCGTTGCCGAGGAAGCGGTCGGTGTCGTGGTTCTCGACGAATGCCATCACGCTCGACGGATTGGGATAAAGATAGTCGTAAACGAAGTTTTCGTATATACGGTTCATACCGTTGCCTGAACCATCTGTGTTCTCGTACTTGGCCTGATTAATCTTTGCATGGAAGCTGAAGTCCATTACTGTTTTCAGATAGCTGTTTCTTTGCGATATTTTCGAGTCTTTCTGCCATGCGGCTGTATATGGCGGATCGCTTACCCATGTCTCTCCTACGACGTTGAAGTTGGGATATTCCTCGTCTATCGTTTTCATCCACAGAGCCATCGCGTCTGCGTCGGCGTAAGGATATGTGTCCATGCGTATGCCGTCTATACCTACAGTCTCAATCCACCATATGCTGTTCTGGATGAGATATCTTATGACATGCGGGTTTCTCTGGTTGAGGTCGGGCATTGACGGCACGAACCATCCATCGACGGTTTCCTTGAGATCGATAGCGCTTGCATAAGGATCTACGGTAGGTGTCAGTTTGTAGGTGGTCTGCATATATTTTCGGCTCACTTCGGCTTTGGTCTTATCCTTGCGGTCGTAAAGCCATTCGGGAGTGTTGAGCCAGTCTTTCGACGGCATGTCCTTTATCCACGGATGTTCGAATCCGCAGTGGTTGAATATCATATCCATTACGATCTTCAGTCCCTTGGCGTGGGCCTCGTCTGTCAGCCGGCGGTACTCGTCGTTTGTTCCGAAGCGCGGATCCACGCGGTAGTAATCGGTTGTAGCGTATCCGTGGTATGATCCGCCGGGCGAGTTGTTCTCAAGCACCGGCGTGAACCACAACGCGGTCACGCCCAGCTCCTTGAAGTAGTCGAGGTGGCGACGTATGCCTTCAAGGTCGCCACCGTGGCGTAGGCTGGGCTGCGAGCGGTCGGTCTTGTAAGGGTTCATGCCTTTTATGTCGTTGTTGTCAGGGTTACCGTCGGCGAAACGGTCGGGCATGAGCATGTAGAGCACGTCGGCATTGGTGAATCCCATGCGCTCCTCACCGCGTTTCTCGCGTGCCTTCAGTTCGTATTTTACTTTCTTCACCGCCTTGCCGTTCTTGAAGTTGAGGGTCATCTCTCCGGGTTTCACTCCTTCGAGGTTGAGATAAACAAGCAGATAATTTGGGCTGTCGAGGCGCACTATGCTGTCTATTTTCACGCCGTCATAATCTGTCGTAACGTCGGCCTGGCGTATGTTCTCACCGTAAACCATGAGCTGTAGCGAGGTGTTTTTCATTCCGACAAACCAGTTTGCAGGGTCTATACGGTCGATTTTGACTGCGGCGCGGATTGTCATGACGCATAGAATCAGGCTTAATGGTAAAATAATTCTTTTCATAGGTATTTTCGTTATTTTAAAGTAAATCACGTTGATTGTTGGTGTAGTGGCGGACCGGTGTGGTGTAGTGGCGGTGCGTTTCATAAAAAACGTGGATGCGGACATACGTTTTGTTGTTTATGTATCTATGTCTGCATCCATGTTTGTCAGATTGTGTTTAGGCGTTTCCGCCTTCTGTCAGTTTCATATCATCATCGAGAGTGCGCGGTTCTCGGCGCGTTCCATTATCTCGCGCTCTCCCGGACCCTTGTCGTTGATGCCGCAGAGGTGCAATATGCCGTGTATGATTACTCTGTGCAGCTCCTCATCATAGTCTTTGCCGTACAGTTCGGCGTTGGATTTCACGGTGTCGAGCGATATTACTATGTCGCCGCTCACGATGTCGTCCTCGTTGTAGTCGAAGGTTATGACGTCCGTGTAATAGTCGTGTCCGAGATATTCGCGGTTCACCTCGAGAATCTTCTCGTCGTTCACGAACATGTAGCCAACGTCACCCACGCGCTTTCCGTAGGTGGCTGCAACGGCCCGTATCCATGAGGTGACTGCTCTCTTCTTTATTTTCGGCATTGCCACGCCGTCGGTATTGTAAGATATCATAGTAGTTTTATTTATAATATTCAGAATGTTCAGGGTTGCCGTGAGGCGTTCAGCTGTGTGCTCAGTCGTCGTGTTCGTCCTTGTGGGGCAGCAGCGGCGACACGTCCTTACCGAAGTGTGACAGCTCTCTCACCACCGTAGAGCTCACGCTGTCGAGCCCCGGTTCGGCGGGAAGCAGTATTGTCTCCACGCCCGTGAGCATGCGGTTGATGTCAGCCTGCTCGCGTTCTGCCTCGAAATCTCTCACGCTGCGCACACCCTTCACGATGTATGCGGCTCCCATGCTGCGTGCGAAGTCGGCCGTGAGTCCCGAGTAGGTCATCACCACCACGCTGTCATCATCCTCGAACAGCTGTTCGATGGCTTTCTTGCGCTCCAGTGGCGACATCATGCACTGCTTGTGTTCGTTCACTCCTATGCCTATTATCAGTCTGTCGAACAGCGGCAGCGCGCGTCTCACTATCGACATATGGCCTATGGTGAAAGGGTCGAAACTGCCTGCGAATAGTCCTGTTTTCATTAGTCAGCTGTCGTTTGATATATATTGCAAAAATACATATTTTCTATGAATAATGCCAAATTAAAGTGGCTTTATGTTAAGTGAAATCAGATTTTTTGCAGTATCTTTGCATAAGATATAGCTGCGCTCGGGAAATTGAAAGTAAACTTTCTTTCCACTCGCTGGCAATATCATTGCATAAGATATAGCTGCGCTCGGGAAATTAAAGTAAACTTTCTTTCCACTCGCTGGCAATATCATTGCATAAGATATAGCTGCGCTCGGGAATGGAAAATGGATTTCCGTTTCATTTATCTGCGCTATACAGCACACATCATTAAACGACAGCGATAATAATGACAGACGATTTTGACATAAGACAGGAAGGCGTGGTCTCGGGCGAAAAGGAGTTCGAGAACGCGCTGCGCCCGTTGCGCTTCTCCGACTTCAGCGGTCAGCAGAAGGTGGTGGAGAATCTTGAGGTGTTTGTCGAGGCTGCCAAATATCGTGGTGAGCCGCTCGACCACACGTTGTTGCACGGTCCTCCGGGACTGGGAAAGACCACACTGAGCAACATCATAGCCAATGAGCTGGGCGTAGGATTCAAGATTACCAGTGGTCCGGTGCTCGATAAGCCCGGCGATCTGGCAGGCATACTCACGTCGCTCGAGCCGCGCGACGTGCTGTTCATCGACGAGATTCACCGTCTGTCGCCCGTGGTCGAAGAGTATCTTTACTCGGCAATGGAAGACTATCGCATCGATATAATGATAGACAAAGGTCCTTCGGCACGCTCTATACAGATAGACCTCAATCCGTTCACGCTCGTTGGAGCCACCACCCGCAGCGGTCTGCTCACGGCACCTCTGCGCGCCCGTTTCGGTATAAACCTACATCTGGAGTATTATCAGCCTGAGACGCTGGTGAAAATCATACGCCGTTCGGCAAGCATACTGAACGTTCCGATAGACGACGATGCCGCCGTGGAGATAGCCCGACGCTCGCGCGGTACGCCCCGTATAGCCAATGCGCTGTTGCGTCGTGTGCGCGACTTTGCGCAGGTGCGCGGTACCGGGCGCATAGACACGGCGATAGCACGCATGTCGCTCGCCGCACTCAACATAGACCGCTATGGTCTTGATGAGACCGACAACAAGATATTGCTCACCATCATCGACAAGTTCAGGGGCGGTCCGGTGGGCGTTTCAACCATAGCCACGGCCATAGGCGAGGATGCCGGCACGGTGGAGGAGGTGTATGAACCGTTCCTCATCATGGAGGGATTCATCAAGCGCACGCCCCGCGGACGTGTGGTGACGCCGCTTGCATACGAGCATCTCGGCCGCAACCCGTACAAAGGAAACATCATGGAGCCGCATCTGTTCGATTGAAACCGATGTGCAGGAAATAAGAGAAAAGCCCGCCGAAGAGTCAGAAAGTCTTCAGCGGGCTTTTGCTTTAATGCGCGATGTGTATGGAATAAGAATATTATAATACTCCATTCTCCAGGTTCTGATACGCTGTTGTCCGTATTCTGATACACCACTCTCCGAATTCTGATACACAGCTCTCCGTATCTTATACGCCATTCTTCGGATTGTGATCATGCCGTTATCCTTTTGATTCATTCCGACCGCATTTCTCGTGGCTCATGGATAATGGTTTTCTTATGCTTAAAAGATATCAATATTGATGACTTTCAATTTATAACCGGATTCCGGTTTTTCCCTCCGAGTTTCCCGATATACCCCGAAAAATAAGCGCGTATTTGCGACAGGACTCTTCATCGGACGCAAATATGCGAAATATAAGAGCTTATTATAAAGTATTTAATATCAATAACTTATGTTTAAAGGGCATTTCTTAGTATTGCAAAAAGCACCATTTCAGCTTGCGAAATGGCCTATTTCGGAGGCCGAAAAGCACCATATCGCACCATGAAATAGGCTTAATCGTAACATGAAATGGGCAATATCAGAAAGTCAAATGAACTTTTCCAGACTATGATATAGGGTATATCAGAAGACGATATACCCCGAAACAGCCTCAGATACGCCGGATTTAACATTCCTTTACATCTCTTTTGCGAAAATATTTTGTCAAAATCGAGTCAAGAAAAATTGTAAGTCTGTCACGTGAGTTTCCATTAAAAACGCTGACATGAGGCGACTGAAAAGGCATGAGAATTACGCGCCGCGCTTCTAATGATGATTTATCCGTTGAGGCTGCGCGAATTTATTATTAAGAGAACAAAACTGTATTGTCAAACGAAAATATCCGCATTATTGCGTGGACATGCGCGCATTGATAAACGGATATGTTTTTATTATTGCGTTGAAAAGTCCGCATTATAAAGTGAAAAAATCGCATTATAAAGTGAACTGAATCGTATTGTAAAGCAGAAAAAAATCGAATTATAAAGTGAGCGAAATCATATTATATTATAAAATGCTCCGATGCTCTGTCACTCCTCATATTCCCCGCGCAGCCGGTATTTCCTTCTGTATTCACATATGAATCATTAATAAAACACAGATAAATCATCAATAAAACACATATATAGTTAAAAAGAAATGGTTTGCGAATTACACAAACG
>ULVO01070889.1_pt1 | contig 31056 bp, 29 predicted proteins | sample 1959521 | NCBI WGS metagenome assembly ULVO01 (sample SAMEA4835788, study PRJEB28245) | human gut metagenome | biome: gut microbiome; material: fecal sample | place: Denmark | collected 2008
GACGCTCTTTTCGAATATCTGGTTATCCTTCCAGAATTTCAGCGTCTCCTTCTCGCGTTCCACGAAATTCAGCGTGGTCGGAACTTTCTTGTACATCTGCTTCTCCTTAGTGTTTTATAGCTTCTTTAAAATGATTTTTTTCGGGCAAAATAAAAGCGCCCCGAATATCGGGACGCAGTATTGCGCGGTACCACCCGAGTTGGCGCAGCGCGCCCTCTCTGCCGCGGCCTGTCATAGCCGCGTGCCCGTGTAACGGCGGGCTGCCGTCCGGCACTAATGGCGAAATACGTTTTCGCGCCGGCGCTCGCGGGTGATGCGTGTGGGTGGAGACGCCGCAGCCCTCGCACCGCAAAAACGGGCCGCTCTCTTTGGCTTCCAATCCCACCGTGTGTCCCGGTCACAACTTTACAATTACTTATTATATTATTCCCGTTCTTTTTTGTAAACCCCCTAATTCAGGGACAAAAGTGGTATGCGTCACGTTTTTTTCACTTAAATTTGATTATTTGAGGTATGAATAGGTAAATTTTTGTGTTACTATTAGATGGATAGTTTAAACTCGTAGGTGGTATGCTTAGCCATAGGACTTTGCGGGGGGCATACCGGGGAGGTAAAAATTTGAAGAGAAGAAACCTTACAACACCGATAGTGTATCTTATAATGCTGGGAATAATCGTTCTGCTGGTATCCGGCTTCGATCTTTCCGGCGATAAGGTCAAAAAGATAAGCTATTCGGAATTCATAGATGACGTCCGCAACGGCAGGGTACAGGCGGCGGAGGTCACCGAGCTGAAGCTCGTGGGCTTGTACTCCGACAGCAAGATAAGCAGGGACGTCTTCCCGCAGGAGGCGGACTTCTACACCTATATACCTTCCGTGGATATCCTCAAGGATGACATGGATAAGGTCACCGCCGAGCTTACCGGCAAGGAAGCCAAGGACATAACCCAGGCGGATTATCCCTTCTCCCTCGTGCTGAACCCCGCTCCCGGCCCCTCCATACTGGAGACCCTGCTGCCCTACATACTGCTCTTCGGCGGTCTGGCGCTGTTCTATGTCCTTATGACCAGGGCCCAGGGCGGCGGCAATAACATAATGAACTTCGGCAAGAGCCGCGCCCGTACAAACATGGACGGCAGGAATAAGGTCACCTTTGCGGACGTGGCCGGCGCCGAGGAGGAAAAAGAGGAGCTCAGAGAAGTGGTAGAGTTCATGCGCTCCCCCAAGCGGTTCACCGCCATGGGCGCACGCATACCCAAGGGCTGTCTGCTTGTAGGCCCTCCGGGCACAGGTAAGACTCTGCTGGCCAAGGCCGTAGCCGGCGAGGCGGGCGTCCCCTTCTTCTCCATCTCCGGCTCGGATTTCGTGGAAATGTTCGTGGGCGTCGGCGCCAGCCGCGTGCGCGACCTGTTCAATACGGCTAAAAAGTGCGCGCCCGCTGTGGTGTTCATAGACGAGATAGATGCCGTTGGCCGTCAGCGCGGTGCGGGCCTTGGCGGCGGACACGACGAGCGGGAGCAGACCCTTAACCAGCTACTGGTGGAGATGGACGGCTTTGCGGTAAACGAAGGCATAATAGTGCTTGCCGCCACTAACCGACCAGACATACTCGATCCCGCACTGCTGCGTCCGGGCAGGTTTGACAGGCAGATAACCGTGGGCTATCCCGACGTTAAGGGACGGGAGGCCATACTCGAGGTTCACGCCAAGGGCAAGCCCCTCGCCAAGGACGTGGATCTGGGGGTGCTGGCGAAGCGCACCAGCGGCATGACCGGCGCTGATCTTGAAAACGTGCTCAACGAGGCGGCCATACTTGCGGCCCGCTTCAAGAAGAAGGAGATAACCATGGTGGAGCTGGAGGAGGCCATAACCCGCACGGTTGTGGGCCCCGAAAAGCGCAGCCGTGTAGTTACCGAGGAGGATAAGCGCATCACCGCCTATCACGAGGCGGGACACGCCATAGTAGCCCTGAAGATGGAGCACTGCGATCCTGTACACGAGGTATCCATAATACCCAGAGGGCAGGCGGCGGGCTACACCATGACCATGCCCGACAACGACGACAGCCACATTTCCCGGGGCAAGATACTTGACCAGATAGCCATGAGTATGGGAGGCCGTGTGGCCGAGAGCATAGCCCTTGACGACATATGCACCGGCGCCATAGGCGACCTGAAGCACGCCAGCGACCTTGCCCGCCGCATGGTCATAGAGTTCGGCATGAGCGACGAGATAGGCCCCGTGTTCCTGGGCGGCGACTCCGAGGTTTTCATAGCGAAGGACTGGGGACACCAGCGCAGCTATTCCGAGGAGGTGGCTGCCAAGGTGGACAAGGAGATACGCAGAATACTGGAGGAACAATTCGAGCGGGCGAAGCAGGTGCTGCTCCACGAGCGGGAGGCGCTTGATCGGGTGGTGAAGTATCTTATAGAGTACGAACGCATAACCGGCGAGGAATTCGAGAAGATATTCCATAACGAGCCTGTGGAGCTGGTATCCTATAAAGAGCGGAAGGAAGCTCTTGAAAAGCCGGACGAGGAGGAAAAGCCGGAGGACGAATCCGATGACAGGACAGGGGATGAGCCGGAGCAGCGCCATGAGGGCAGCGGTGATGACAGCTCCGAGGATAAGCCTGAGAAAGAGGCGGAACAGAAATTCTACCGGCCCGGCGGATTCGACGGCGAGGACAAATAAAAAAGCTTTCGGGCGAAGACGATGCTTCGCCCGATTTTTTTGAGGATAAGCCAAAAATGGAAAAATTCGACCTGCACATACATTCCAACATGTCCGATGGCACCTTTGACCCGGAGGCTATCCCCACCCTGGCAAAGGCGCAGGGGGTATGCTATATGGCCCTTACGGATCACGATACGGCCGCAGGCTGCAAGCGGGCCATAGCCGCGGGGCAAAGCATAGGAGTAAAGGTAATACCCGGCATAGAGCTGGATGTGGAGTTTCCGACGGAACTTCACATGCTTGGGCTGAACATAAACCCTGACAGCCCTGCCATGGTGAAATTCGAAGCATGGCGGGGGGAGAGCAGGCGTCAGCGAAACAGGGCCATACTGGACAAGCTCAGCGCATTTGGCATACCGGCTGAGGAATACATGGAGCACAGCCGCGGCAACGATACACGGCTGCACATCGCCAAGGCAATAATCGCCGCGGGGTATGCGGATACCATGCCTGAGGCGTTTGAAAAATACCTGAATCCGGGCTGCCCCGGCTTTGTGCCCGGCGTGCGCCCCTCAAAAAAAGAGGCGATAGAGCTTATACTGGAGTCCGGCGGCAGGCCGGTGCTGGCTCATCCCTGTAAGATAAAGGCGGACGCGGATAAGCTCATAAGGGAGCTTGCGGACTACGGCCTATGGGGCCTTGAGGTATTCTATCCTGCCTCCACCGAGGGGCAGAAGCGGGGCTTTTTGTCCCTATGCGCTCAGCTTGGCCTGAATGCCACCTGCGGCAGCGATTATCACGGAAAGAACCGGGAAAACCCCATAGGCGGCCCATATGAGAAAAACCAAGCGCTGGAGTGCGCATGGCGGGAGTTCTTTGAGCGGTAAGTCGGTATAATTTTTTGATATGAAGGAATTGATTCAAAAATAACGAACGATATGCTTTGGGATGCGACGCATAGGGCAGACCATACAAAAACGGGATATGGACGGCGCACCTGCGATAAGCTGCGGTTATAATGAAATGCAGCTGCTCCTTCATCCAAATTGTCGTATTGCGTTGATTATACGGATTATATTTGTTATAATGCTGATGAAAATTAAAAGGGGGTAAATCGAAAAATGTCCGGCGACGGTACGATTAAGATTTTTGCAGGCAGCGCCAGCAAGGAGTTTGCGGCACAAATGTGCGATTATCTCGGAAGCCCTATGGGCAAATGCACAACTCACATATTCTCCGAAGGCAATACCTTCGTCCGCATCGATGAGAGCATAAGGGACAAGGACGTATACTTCGTTCAGACGTTGGGACTCGATCCAAACAATGAATTTACGGAGCTGCTTTTCTTCCTGGACGCATTCAAGCGTGCCAGCGCAAACAGTGTTACCGCCATTATCCCCTATTTCAGCTATGCCAAGGGCGATAAGAAGGACGAGCCCAGAGTTTCAATACGCGGCAGGGTGTGCGCGGAGTGCATAGAGCTGGCGGGTGCGGACCGCGTCGTGACCATGGATCTTCATGCCGCTCAGGTGCAGGGCTTTTTCAAGAAGCCCGTGGATCACCTTTACGCCCAGGACCTGCTTTGCGCATACGCAAGGTATCTGGGCATAGTGGACGACAACCTGGTAGTGGTATCCCCCGATGCGGGCAGCGCAAAGCGCGCAAGGATGATGGCCAACGAGCTTGGCTGCGCCGTGGCCATAGGAGATAAGACGCGCACCGGCCACGACGAGAACGCCAAGGTGCTTGAGATAATCGGCGACGTAAAGGGCAAAAACTGTATAGTGGTAGACGATTTTACCATCTCCGGCGGCACTCTGGTAGACGTTGCACACGGCCTCAAGGACAAGGGTGCAAACGATATTTACGCATTCCTGTCCCATGTAGTGCTCCGGGAAAAGGGCGTAAAGAAGATCGAGGAGAGCCCCATAAAGCTGCTGGTATCCACCGATACCGTAAATTGCCCCGCCGTAAAGGGCCACGACAAGATAAAGATACTGTCCGCCGCCCCCATGTTCGCGGAGGCTGTCCGCCACATACACGACCGTATGTCCATGAGCAACCTCTTTGACAACCCCAGCCAGAGAATGCTCACCATGAGCTTCGCCAAGCAGATGTCTCTCGACGATATGATGAACCTGCACAAATAAAACAGGATTATATTATATTAAAAAGCCTGCCAAAAAACTTTGGGTTGTTAAGGGACCGCAGTCCCTTAAGTTCATTCCGGCTTTGACGACATGCGCGTCAAAACGGATGAAAACCCAAGGTTTTCGTTCCCTACGGGTTTTGCCGCCCGGGAGCGAATGCGAGAGGCAAAACGCGAAAAAAATCGCAAAAGTGGGCTTCAGCCACTTTTGCGAAAAATGAATTAACGTCTCGTGACTTTGTGTTGCGGGGCGTTTTTCATTGGGCTATACTCATTGTAAACCAGCATGGAGAGGTAATATGAACGACATAAGCTTTACCGAGGCCCTTGGTATAGTGCCGGGCATCACCGCCATAATAGGGGGAGGAGGAAAGACCAGCCTTATGAACCGCCTCGCGGCGGAGCTTTCGGCTGCCGGCAGCAGGATAATAATATGCACCAGCACCCACATATGGCGGCCGGCGGATTTGCCGGTGCTGGAAAACGCAGCGGAGGCGGACATAGCCGCTGCCCTCATGGAGCACAGCGTCGTATGCGTAGGCGAGAGGGAGGGAGAAAAGCTCATAGCCCCAAGGCTGCCCATAGCCCGGCTCAACGGCCTGGCGCCTTATGTGATAGCCGAGGCGGACGGCTCAAAGGGGCTGCCCTTAAAGGCCCACGACAAAAATGAGCCCGTGATACCCCCAGACTCAAAAGTAATATACGTAGTAGGGGCGGACGGTATAGGTAAGCCCATAGCCGAGTCAGCCCACCGGCCGGAGCTGTACGCCCGGCGGCTGGGAGCGGACGTGGGCCATTTGGTAACGCCTAAGGACGCCGCAACCATGGTGGACTATGGCGATACGGTGCTTTTCAACAAGGCGGAGAGGCCAAAGGACGTGGAAAACGGCAGGGCCTTCGCGAAGGCGTTCCATGGAAGAACGGTGATAGCCGCGCTGAAGCAGGGCAGGGTAATAGAAGTGATCAATTAGATCCTGTGCATTATGGGCTCCATATTTTTAAATGTGGCCACATAGGGTATTCCGGCGGCGCGTATCATGTCCAGAGCCTCGGAAAGCCTGTTGCCTACCCTTTCCGGCTTGTGGGCGTCGGAGCCGGTAGTGACGTATTCGCCGCCCAGCTCCCGGTAGCGGCGCAGTATGTCAAGGCCCCATGGGGCGTCGTTGCGCCAGGCGGAGGTGTTGACCTCAAAGGCCTTGCCGCGGCTTATGAGCTCCCGGAATATTTCATCGAATATCTGAGGCGCCAGGGAGTAACTCATGGAGCGCTCGGCATAAGGGCTGTGCTTGGCGCAGAAGTCGTAGTGGCCCATTACGGAAAAATCCGATACCCTGATGCACTCGAGGTCTTTTTCAATATAGGCAAGGTAGGCCTCCTCCCGGCTCCTGCCCTCGAAATATTCGGGATAGTAGGCGTCCACGCCGTTTACTATGTGTACAGAGCCTATGACGAAGTCCATGTGGCAGTCCTTCACGTGACTGTATGCATCCTCGTATGCTGCCTTGTCCTTCATTCCGAACTCCATGCCGAAGGATATGTCGATATCCGGGAACTGATCCTTCAGAACATCTATCTCGGCGTTGCGGGCGGCAATGTCGGCAGGGAGCAGGCCTACGCCGTCAAAATCCACGTGGTCGGTGAAGCATATATGGGTCACGCCGGCCTTCTTTGCGGCGCGAAGCTGCTCTATTACAGGCGCCCCTGAATCGGCTGAGTAGCGGGTGTGTACGTGATAATCAAAAAGCATGGCATTTCTCCGTGTAAAAGTTATGGATAAGCTGTATTATACATCATAAGCGCCCCCAAGTCATTGACTTTTAGCTTTGAATAAAATATAATACATACGATATCGGCAATGAAGCGAAAAAGTAGGAAACAGCCATGCAGAGCGAGCCGCATATGGTGCAAGGCGGTGCAAGAGGCATTTTCGAAGCTCGTCGCGGAGCCCCGCCCGTGAAAGCGGACGGCGTCCTGCCCGGCGTTAACGGGAGTTGAGTTGGGCGAATTTTCGCCAATGAGAGTGGTACCGCGGAAGCATGGCTTTCGTCTCTTGGCTGAGACGGAGCTTTTTTTATTGCTCAAAATAACCTGTTTAAATACTGAATTGGAGGAAATATCAATGGCAGAGCGCTACGATCACGATCAGGTAGAGCTGAAGTGGCAGAAGATATGGGAGGACGCCCATTGCTTTGAGGCAAAGGACGACTATTCAATGCCCAAGTTCTATCCCCTGATAGAGTTCCCTTATCCCTCGGGACACGGCCTTCATGTAGGGCATCCCCGATCCAACACCGCCTTGGATATAATCGCCAGAAAGCGGCGCATGGAGGGGTATAACGTGCTTTACCCCATAGGCTGGGACGCATTCGGCCTGCCTACCGAGAACTATGCCATAAAGACCGGCATACACCCTGCCAAGGTCACCCACGACAACATAGAGCACTTCCGCGCACAGCTCAAGCGGCTGGGCTTCAGCTTTGACTGGAGCCGCGAGATAAACACCACGGATCCCGACTACTACAAATGGACCCAGTGGATATTCCTGAAGTTTTTCGAGAAGGGCCTCGCGTACAAGGCTGAGATACCCATAAACTTCTGCACCTCCTGCAAGGTAGGCCTGGCCAACGAGGAGGTGGTGGACGGCGTGTGCGAGCGCTGCGGCGGCGTAGTGGTTCAGAAGGTGCGCAGCCAGTGGATGCTCAAGATCACGGAGTACGCACAGCGGCTCATAGACGATCTTGACGATCTGGACTATATCGAGCGCGTAAAGATACAGCAGAAGAACTGGATAGGCCGCAGCGAGGGTGCTGAGGTGATATTCCCCATAGAGGGATACCCCGAGGGTCTGAAGGTATACACCACCCGGTGCGATACCCTCTTTGGCGCGACTTATATGGTAGTATCTCCCGAGCACCCCATAATCGACGCTATGAAGGACTCCATCGAGAACATGGACGAGGTGCGGGAATACCAGAAGGCGGCTGCCCGCAAGAGCGATCTGGAGCGCGCAGAGCTTAACAAGGAAAAGACCGGCGTCATGCTCAAGGGCCTAAAGGCTACCAACCCCGTTACCGGAAAGCTGATCCCTGTATGGATATCCGACTACGTGCTTATGGGCTACGGCACCGGCGCCATAATGGCCGTTCCCGCCCATGACGAGCGCGACTGGGAATTCGCCAAGAAGTTCAATATGCCCATAATAGAGGTAGTCGCCGGCGGCCGGAACGTTCAGGAGGAATGCTACTCCGACGTTGAGAGCGGCATAATGGTAAACTCCGGCTTCCTCAACGGTCTTACCGTCAAGGAAGCTATCCCCACCATGATAAAGTGGCTGGAGGAGAAGGGCATAGGCGAAAAAAAGGTAAACTACAAGCTGCGGGACTGGGTATTTACCCGTCAGCGCTACTGGGGCGAGCCCATACCCCTCGTACACTGCGATAAGTGCGGCTGGGTGCCCCTGCCCTACAGTGAGCTTCCGCTGAAGCTGCCGGAGATAGAGGACTTTGAGCCCACCGACGACGGCTCCTCCGCACTGGCCCGCGCAACCGACTGGATAAAGACCACCTGCCCCAAGTGCGGCGGCCCGGCAAACCGCGAGACCGACACCATGCCCAACTGGGCGGGCTCCAGCTGGTATTTCATACGCTACTGCGATCCCCACAACGACAAGGAGCTTGCAAGCCGTGAAGCCCTCGAATACTGGATGCCCGTGGACTGGTACAACGGCGGCATGGAGCATACCACGCTGCATCTGCTCTACTCCCGCTTCTGGTATAAGTTCCTCTATGATATAGGCGTAGTGCCCACCAAGGAGCCCTACAAAAAGCGCACCAGCCACGGCATGATACTGGGCGAGAACGGCGAAAAAATGTCCAAGTCCCGGGGCAACGTGGTCAATCCCGACGATATAGTGGAGGAGATGGGCGCGGACGCCTTCAGGCTCTATGAGATGTTTATGGGCGCATTTGATCAGCCCATACCATGGAGCACACAGGGCGCAAGGGGCTGCCGCAGGTTCCTGGACAGGATCTGGCGCATGCAGGACATGCTCAACGATTTTGACGGCATACGGCCCGAGATGAAGGCGTTGGTACACGGTACCATAAAGAAGGTATCCGAGGACTACGAGGCCATGAAGTACAATACCGCCATTGCCGCAATGATGACCATGGTGAACGAGTTGTACAACAACGGCAGCGTATCCAAGGAAGAATTCCATATACTGCTCACGCTGCTAAACCCCGTGGCGCCCCATATGACAGAGGAGCTGAATCAGAGGCTGGGATATGAGCAGCCCCTGTACTGCACCCCCTGGCCCAAGTGGGACGAGAGCGCGCTGGTGAAGAACACCATAGAGTACGGCGTACAGGTGAACGGCAAGATAAGGGCCCGTATAGAGCTGCCCATCGATATGCCTAAGGAGGAGGTCGAGGCTGCGGCCAAGGCGCACAAGGATGTAGTGCCCTTCCTGGAAGGCAAGACCGTACGCAAGGTCATAGTTGTTAAGAACATAGTGAACATAGTAGTCGCGTAGGATTTGACAGAGAATGCCGCTCATTTGGAGCGGCATTCTTAAAAAGGGAGATGAGCATGGATTCCGTATACATGAAAAGCGCCATCGCGGAGGCGGAAAAGGCATACGCCGAAGGTGAAACGCCGGTGGGGGCAGTAATAGTGAGGGACGGCGAGATAATCGCCTCCGCACACAATATGACTGAGCGGCTCAAGGATTCCACCGCTCATGCCGAGCTTCTTGCGATACAGGCGGCAGAAAAGGCGACGGGGGACAGACGGCTCACCGGCTGCGCGCTGTACGTCACAATGGAGCCGTGCCCGATGTGCGCTGGGGCGGCGTTGAACAGCCGCATAGAGGAGATAGTATTCGGCGCATGGGACAGCGAGATGGGCAGCTGCGGCTCCCGGACTGACGTTACAGACGGGCGGCTGCCGCGCAGGGCAAAAACAATGGGCGGTGTGCTGGAAGAGGACTGTCAGCGGCTTCTGAGGGACTTTTTCAGGGAAAAACGGGGCAAATAGCTGGTCTATTGTGTACATATCATGAACTTTCGGCGGAATATATTTGTTTTTAACGCAGGTTTAATCTTTTTGGGATAAACTGAGCATAATAAAAGGCGAAAGGAGCGCAAGATTATGCTTAAGCTTATTGAAAAGGTAAAGAATGCGATGGAAGCAAGCGAAGCCGCCGAGGCAATGAACGAGCTGATGGGACACGACCATGCGAGGCAGGGCAGCATGAAGGAATGCCTTTCTGCGCTGCTGAAAGCCGCCGGAGTGAACCACGCCGCAGAGGTATACAGGGCCAGAGAAGGCCGCGTAGGCGGGCGCAGGGGTTATAGCTTCGCCTTCCTGTCAAACGGCCGCAGATACTGGGGCTTTGTGGACAGAATGACTATGGAGGTGCTCCGTTTCCGCTTTCAGGCGGCATAGTGCTTAAAAAAACTTTAAACATATGATATAATGCCCATATCCAGTATTGGATATGGGCATTGATTTTATTTTTAAGGAGAATTGCCGTGCGCATACTCGTTGTGGAAGACGAACAGGACCTGAATAACGTTATATGCAATAAGCTGCGCGCTTCGGGCTACAGTGTGGATAGCTGCCTGAACGGCGAGGATGCGCTGGATTATATCCGCGTGGGCAGCTACGACGGAGTGCTTATGGACATAATGCTGCCAAAGATAAACGGCTTTGAGGTGGTAAAGATGATACGCGCCGAAGGGGATCGCACCCCGGTGCTGTTCCTTACTGCCAGGGATACCGTGGAGGATATAGTTCACGGGCTGGATATAGGCGGCAACGATTATCTGATCAAGCCATTCTCCTTTGAGGAGCTGCTTGCGCGCATACGCGTCATAACCCGCAACAAGGATCAGGGCTACGCAAGCGTCCATACCCTTGCCGATCTTAAGGTGGACAGCGCCGCCCGGACCGTTTACCGCGGGGATAGGGAGATAGAGCTTTCGCCAAAAGAATTCGCCTTATTGGAGTACATGATAATAAACAAGGGCAAGGTATTGAGCCGCGAGGCCATAGAGGATCACATATACGACGTGGACTACGAGGGCGGCTCAAACGTAGTGAATGTATACATAAGATTCCTGCGCCGAAAGATAGACGAGCCCTTTGAAAAGAAGCTCATACATACCGTCCGGGGCTCAGGATATGTATTAAAGGAAGAATAGCGTATGGCAAAGAATAACCGCAGTCAGGCTCCCAAGACCAGACCGAAGTTCTGGGAGGCCATATCCGTAAAGTTCATAATCATATTCTGGTTTACGCTGCTCATGGTCATTGTGTCGGCACTGGTAATGGTGTTCATGCTGACGGTGAGCAGGCTCACCATGGAGCAGGACATGCAGCGCAGGGTGCTTTCCGGAGTCAAGGCCAACAGCAACGACCTGAAGTGTGAAAACGACACCATACAGGCCAAAGGCGGCTTCCAGTATTACGTAAACGGCGTATACTGCCTCATATATGACGCGAACTGCAACAAGGTGGCGGGGGAATACCCCGAAGGCTTCTACACTAACGCCGGCTTTGAGGACGGAGTACTGCGCACAACTGAGTGCGGCGGCAAGAAGTATTACATCTATGACAGCTACATTACCTTCAAAAACGGAAGGCACGCCTGGATACGGGGCGTATCCCTTACCACAACCACCGTGACTGTGGCCAGCACCGTGGCAAAGGTAGCGTCCTATGTACTGCCCGGCGTAGTAGTAGCCTCCGCTATCGGCGGCTACTTCATAACCCGGGCGGCATTGAAGCCCATAGACGAGATAACCAAGATGTCCGATGAGATATCCGAGGGCCGGGACCTTTCACGAAGGCTGAATATGAGAAACGTCACCATGGAGGCATACATACTCGCCCAAAGCTACGACAAGATGCTGGAGCGGCTGGAGCGCAGCTTCGATATGGAAAAGCAGTTTACCTCGGATGCTTCCCATGAGCTGAGGACGCCCACGGCGGTGATAATCTCCCAGTGCGAATACGCCCAGGAGCACGACGCCACGCCGGAGGAATTTCAGGATACCATAGCCATAATCAAGCGGCAGGCCCGTCGCATGAACGCCATGGTGTCCCAGCTTCTTAGCTTTGCCCGAATGGAGCAGGGAACCCAGAAGGTAAAGCTGGAGCATGCTGACATAAGCGACATAGTTGAAGCGGTATGCGAGGAGCAGGCGGAGCTTAATCCCGAGGTGGACTTCCAGTGCGCCATAGACCCGGGCATATGCTCAAATGTGGATATAACGCTGATGAGCCGCCTTGTGGAAAACCTGATCACAAACGCCTGTAAATTCGGCGGCAAACACGTCAAGGTGGGCCTTTATGAGGAAGAAGGGCAGATATATCTGTTCGTCCGGGACGACGGCATAGGTATATCCCCGGAGAACCAGAAAAAGGTATGGGACCGCTTCTGGCAGGCGGAGCCCTCAAGGAGCGACAACCGGCAGGGCAGCAACGGCCTTGGACTTTCCATGGTGCGGGAGATAGCCAAGCTGCACCGGGGGGAGATGAGCCTGCAAAGCGCGCCCAGGCAGGGCAGCACCTTCACATTAAAGATGCCAAAAGAAGAATAACAAAAAAGTGGCGTTAAGCCACTTTCAGCCTGTCAAAAAAACCCGGGGTTGATAAGGGGCCGCAGCCCCTTATGTTCAATCCGGCTCTGACGACATGTGCGTCAGAACGGATGAAAACCCGGAGGGTTTCGTACTTTGCGGGTTTTGCCGCCCGGGAACGAACGTGAGAGGCAAAACCCGAAAAGATTCAAAAAAGTGGCGTTAAGCCACTTTTTTGATTAGAATTTCAGCTTTTCCATGCGGTCGAACACCTCTTTTATGGTATCCAGGCTGCATGCGCAGACGAGACGTATGTGACCCTCCCCCGATGAGCCGAAGGCGGAGCCGGGGGTGGCGAGTATGTGGCACTTTTCGAACAAAACGCCGCAGAACTCTTTGGAGCTGAGGCCTGTCTTTTCAATATTGGGGAAGACATAGAAGGTTCCGCCGGGCTGCCCCATGGAAAGATAGGGTATGTTCTTTATGCGCTCATAGGCGTAGAATACCCGCTCCTTATACCGGCTGATGTACTTATCCTGTATGTCCTTCCGAAGCTCCAGCGCCTTTATGGCGGCGCGCTGAGAGGGGGCGGGGGCTGTGTAAACGAGAGAGTTATTTATATGCATGGCAGCGCTGACTATATCGGGCGGCGCTATGATGTATCCTATGCGCCAGCCCGTCATCATGAAGTTCTTTGAGAAGCTGTTCAGCGTGACGGTGCGTTTCATGGCGCCGGGGAAGGAGCAGATAGGCACGAAGGGGCCATTGAACATGTAGCGGGTGTATATCTCGTCCGCTACTATCAGAAGGTCGTGCTCCTCTGCAATGCTGTACAATAGCTTCAGCGTGTCAATGCCGTAGGCGGCCCCTGTAGGATTGCAGGGGTTATTGAATATGATGGCCTTGGTCTTTGGTGTGATAGCGGCGCGGAGCCTGTCCCCGTTTATGGCATAACCCTCCGAGCCATATGTGGGCACCTCTACGCATACGCCCCCTGATAGCTCTATCTGGCTGCGGTACATGGTGAAATATGGCGAAAACACAATAACTTCATCGCCGGGATCGAGCAGCGCCATCATGGTGAGCCCCATGCCCATGCAGCTGGAGGCTGTGACAAACAGGTTTTCCCGGGAAATATCGATGGAAAAGTCCTCTTTGTACGCCTTTATGACAGCATCTATCAGCTCCGGATCCCCCTTGGGGTCGCCATATTTGGTGTATCCCAGCCGGGCGTCCGAAAAGGCTGCGTCTATTATACGGCTGTCCGTGATGAAATCGGTATCGCCTATGCTCATGTCTATCACATCGCTATAGCGGCTCAATGCCTCCGTATCCAGAGAAAGGCCGCCTGAGATGTTCTGAAAGCGCTTTGCAATGTAGTTTTTCATATTATTTATCCTCTTATGCCTTGGGGTAGGGTACTACGGTGGAACCGTTGGGAATAAGCAATATGTCCTTATCCGCTATATCCGCCGCAGCGAGCAGAGCGGCCATATCGGTATATGCCTCTATGCCCATAGGGGCCAGCGATGAAGGGTCGGCGGTAGTCAGCAGCATTATCCTGTATTTTTCCGCCTGCTCGCAGTTCATGAAGAATATATAGCCGGGTATGGTGAAGCCGGCCTTCAGCTCCTCATAAAGCCTGCCTTCTTTAAGTGGCTTAAGCCAGTCGAAATACTGGGCGGGGCCTCCGCCCTCCACGGCCTCCATCAGCACTATCAGCGTGCCGCCGGCGTTCAGGCCGCTTTCCACGTTGTCTATGATCTTTGTACCCTGATAAAGGGACATATCCTTGGGATAGCCGCCGCAGCTGGTGATTATCACGTCCGCCTTTTTGACTATTGGCACCCTGTATATCTCGTCCACCCTATGGCATGCCAGCTGCCATGACTTCATGGGATCGCCCGAGATTATATGGGCAAGCTGCATATCTGCGTTCGTGACCAGGTTTATGCCGAAAAGGTTCTTTACCATAGCCGCTGCCTGGCACATGTCCTCGTTGAGGGGATTGCCGTCGGTCACTCCGTTGCCTATGAGCGGATTAGAGCGGGGGGCGAGCAGGTCCAGTGAGTGCAGATGGTTCTGCCGTATGGTTTCGAGGCCGCTTATGCCGGGCAATATGCTCTTGCGGCCGCCGCCATACCCAGCCATTACATGGTAGGTGCAGGCGCCCAGCATTATCACCTTGTCTGCATTTGCAGCGATGGGGTTTATGCGCACCTCCGTACCGAGGGAGGTGGTGCCTATATAGACAAGATCCTTTGCCTGACAGTCGTGGTTTACTACCCTGATCCTGTCGTAAACGCCGTCCGTCACCAGCATGCGCAGTTCATTTTCGTCGCCGCCCGGGTGAGTGCCGTTGGCGATTATTATGGTGATGTTGTTTTGGTTCACATCGCACTTATCGGTCAGATAGCTGATTATGTGGGGCACCACAAGATCCTGCCTCATCCAGAAGCGGGACATGTCGCTGACTATGAGCGCCACCTTATCTCCTGGATTTACCCAGGATTCCAGAGGCTCGTGACTGACCGGCGAACTAAGCGTCGCGTAAAGAGCGGCCCTTATATCGTCGATCTTTGGAACGGGGGTGCCGTAAAGCTCTGTAACGTGTGCTTCATCAAGGGCGAAGGTGACGCTGCCCTTGCCGTATTTCAGGGTGTAGTCTTTCATGCTGCTCCTTTATTTTAGCTTCAGTGAGCGAAGATAAGCCTTTTGTCCGTCGGTTATCCTTCTGCTTTCGATGGATTTTTGTATGGCCTTGTTGTGGGTCCAGGCGTCCAGTCGGCGGTCCTCTATATAGGGAAGGGCCGCCTCGTACTGATTGGCGAGGGCTGTAGCGAAAAACCATGCCGTCATCATGTTGATATAGTATTCCTCGCTGCGGATATCAGCCGCAAGTTCCAGCGCCTTCGGGGTGAAGTCTTTATCCAGAAAATGCTCCATCAGCATGCCGATGCCGAAGCGTACGGTGTAGGTCTCGCGGGAGGCCGTCCACTGTTTTATCTTTTCATAGAGCTCACCGCGGTGCTTGGCAAATACCTTTGGGCTCAGCATGTCGCATACCGCCCAGTTGTCGATATACGGCAGGAAGCGCTCGGTTTCGGCCATCGCCGAAGCATAGTCCCTGATGCGGCATATCAGCGCCCCGTGGAGGTTGTTTTCGTCGAAGTATTTATGGGGAAGCTCCGCCATAAACCGGGCTGCCTCGTCCGTGCCATAAAGCTCCTTTGCCAAGGCTCTGATGGCCGGGGCGCGCACGCCTATTATGGCGTCTTTGCTTATATTTGGCGTCAGCCTTGCGGAAAAATCCCGGTATTTTGTATCCTGTAAGGTGAAAAGCCGTTCTGTGACCGTCATGTGTTTACCCTCCAAGGTGTGCTTTTGCGTATTATACCAGATGAGACCCTATATGGAAAAATGCCCGAAATGCGGTTTTCGGGCATTTGCTGCTTTTAAGCTACAGCACCTTTGAAAGAAAGCTCACAAGGCGCGGGCTCTCGGGATGGGCGAAGAGCTCGCGGGAGGGCTTATCCTCCTCGATTATGCCATCTGAAAGAAATATGGTGCGGTCGCTGACTTCGCGGGCGAAGCGCATCTCATGTGTAACGACTATCATGGACATGCCGTCGTCGGCGAGGGCCTTCATAACGTCCAGAACCTCGCCTACCATTTCGGGATCGAGGGCTGAGGTGGGCTCGTCAAACAGCATCACCTCGGGATTCATCATGAGCGCGCGGACTATTGCCACCCGCTGCTTCTGTCCGCCCGAAAGCTGGGCAGGGTAGGCTGTGAGCTTGTCTGCAAGGCCGACCCGGGTGAGCAGCTTTACCGCCTTTTCCTCGGCCTCGGCGGGAGACATCCCCTTTATCTTTACGGGGGCGGCAGTGAGGTTCCTGAGCACGTTCATGTTGTTGAAAAGGTTGAACTGCTGGAACACCATGCCTATCTTCTGGCGGTGCAGGTTTATGTCGGTCTTTTTGTCGCAGATGTTTACGTCGTCGAATATTATCTCCCCGCTGGTGGGCTTTTCCAGAAGGTTAAGGCACCTTAGGAAGGTGCTTTTGCCGCCGCCGGAGGGGCCTATTATGGCGGCTACGCTGCCCCGCTCGAAGGTGGTGGATATATCCTTCAATACCTCCAGACTGCCGAAGGACTTACAGAGATGGTTTACCTGTATCATGGGGCTACTTTGTTCCATTGGACATCTTCCTTTCCATGAGGGATACGAACCTGCCGCTTATGAAGGTCATTATGAAGTAGAGTATGGCGGCAATGGCAAGCGTTTCGAGGCTTATGTAGGTCACGGCGATAACATCCTTGCTGCGGAACATGAGGTCAGCTATGCCAATGACCGACACGATGGAGCTTTCCTTTATCACGGTCACGAATTCGTTGCCCAGAGCCGGCAGTATGTTCTTTACCGCCTGGGGCAGCACCACCATGGTCATGGTTTGGGACTGCCGAAAGCCCAGGCTCCTTGCGGCCTCGGTCTGGCCGTGATCCACCGCCTGTATGCCTGAACGTATTATTTCGGCAACATAGGCGCAGCTGTTCATGCTCATGGCGACTATGCCGGCGGCGAAGCGGGAAAAGTTGGGTATCCAGGATATATCCGGCAGCTTTATGCCGGTCATGGGCAGGCCGTAGAATATGAACATAAGCTGAACCATAAGCGGGGTGCCCCGTATGAACTCGATGTATGCGGTGGCAAGGTAGCGCAGGGGCTTTACCTTGCTCATGCGGAGCATCGCCATGAGGGTACCGAATACTGTGCCGAGCAGCACGGAGAAGAAGGCGATGATGAGGGTGTTCTTTATGCCCTCCGCAAAGAAGGTATTATATCTTGTGAACAGGGTCCACATCCGTGTCAGGAATGCTATAAGTGCTGCCATTAGTGCGAGCCGCCTTTCTTTTTAGCTTGCTAAACTGGAAAAGCCGAACCCGGGGCGGTCAGGCCTCGGGCACGGCCGGTATGGTGAGCTTTTCCGGACTTTAGTCCATCTTAAGGCCCATGGAGTCCGCGAGGGCTACCGCGTCGTCATATGCCTTCTGGAAGGAACCGTCAGAGGCGACCTTGGTAATCACTTCGTTTACGGCGGCTACGAAGTCCTCGTTGCCCTTTGCGATGACGGCGGCCTTGCCGTAGTTTACCTCGTTGGGGTCAAACTCAAATTCAGCGAGAGCCAGCTCGGGATTGCTCTTGATGAGGGCGTCCGCGACCGCGGAGTCAACTACCAGAGCGGCGATGTTGCCGGCGGCAACCTCCATGCCCAGCTCAGGGTACTTGTCAAGCTCAAACAGCTCGCTGCCGGTCAGCACGTTCTTGATGAGCAGGGACTGCACGGTACCCTTCTGCGCACCGACCTTCTGGCCTGCGAAGCTCTCCTTGGTGGAGTAGGTGGCTTCGTTGCCCTTCTTTACTATAACGGCCTGGGGGCTCTTCTCGTATACTTCGGAGAAGTCGATGACCTGTGCCCTCTCCTCGGTAACGGTGAAGGCGGCTATGCCTATATCCACCTGGCTGGACTGAACGGCGGGGATTATGCCGTCAAAGCTCATATCGACTACCTCGAGCTCTACGCCCAGGGCATCGGCTATCTGCTGTGCGAGCCACATATCGCAGCCTGCGAAGTTGGCGTCCAGATCCTTGAACTCATAGGGGGCGTACTGGGCTTCGGTGCCTACAACGAGCTTGCCGCTTTCCTTGATTTTCTTCATTACGGGGCCTTCCTCGGCGGGGGCTTCGGCAGCTTCGGCGGCAGGAGCCTCGGTAGCGGGGGCGGCGGTTTCCTCTGCGGCGGGTGCGGAGCAGGCCGCCATGGACAGTACCATCAGGGCCGCAAGGGCCAGCGCAAACAGTTTCTTCATTGAATGTATCCTCCAATTTTAAAAAATTTATTTTACTTATTCAGCGGTGTGCTCTCTTGCTGAGCACATGATTTATTATACGCATAAAATCCGGTTTGTAAATACCCAAAATGCAAAAATATAAAATTTTTTTGATAAAATGTGCATAAATACATCCGGAAATGCATTTTTTAAGCTAACATGCAGCATAATTATGCAATAATGTTATGCATTATAACTTTTGCAGGACTATGGCGGTATTTTAACGGAATAATATTTAAGAAAATGCATAATTACTGTTTACAAAAGAACTTCCATAGAATATAATGCTAAAAGTTGTGATATAGGAAGGGGTTATGGTTGACTTTCGCGCAAAACAGGCATTTTATATAGGTGAATGCTGGGAAAATTGGCTTATGCCCATTTTTGCGAAAAGTAATAACAAGTCCGGCAACTATAAGTGTTACTTATAAAATAAAACGACTAAGGAGGAACGCCGATGCAGCTTTTCAATGAGCTTTTCGGGAATGTGCTGAACTTTACCTGGCAGCAGGGAGTTATGATCGTAATAGGCTGCGCCCTTATATGGTGCGCGATAAAGCGGGAGATGGAGCCTGCGCTGCTCTTGCCCATGGGCTTTGGGGCGATACTCGTAAATCTGCCCTTTGTGAATACCGAGGCCATAGAGACGATGTTCAACGCGGGCATAGCGACCGAACTTTTCCCGCTGCTGCTGTTCATAGGCATAGGCGCCATGATAGACTTTGGGCCTTTGCTTTCCAACCCAAAGATGATGCTCTTTGGCGCGGCGGCTCAGTTTGGTATATTCTTTACTCTTGGAATGGCGGTGCTGCTGGGCTTTGAGCTGAAGGACGCCGCAAGCATAGCCATAATAGGTGCTGCGGACGGTCCCACCAGCATATATGTGGCGAACTACTTCAAGTCCAACTATCAGGGAGCCATAATGGTGGCGGCATACAGCTATATGGCGCTGGTGCCCATAGTCCAGCCGCCTGTGATAAAGCTCTGCACCACACAAAAGGAGCGGCGCATACGCATGCCCTACAATCCCAAGGCGGTGTCTCAGACCACCCGCATACTGTTCCCTATATCCGTTACAGTCATAGCAGGCACCATAGCCCCCAAGAGCGCGGAGCTTATAGGCTTCCTGATGTTTGGCAACCTTATACGTGAATGCGGCGTGCTTGGCAGCCTGTCAGAGACCGCGCAAAAGGATCTTGCAAATCTCATCACACTTGTGCTGGGCCTGTCCGTTTCCTTCCGCATGAAGGCTGAGATGTTTGTCACCCTTGAGACGCTGGTGATACTGGCGCTGGGTCTTGTTGCGTTTATATTCGACACGGTGGGCGGCGTGATGTTCGCCAAGGTGCTGAACTTGTTCTCCAAAAACAAGATCAACCCCATGATAGGTGCAGCCGGCATATCGGCATTCCCCATGTCCAGCAGGGTAGTGCATAAGATGGGGCGCGAGGAGGATCAGGGCAACTTCCTGCTGATGCACGCTGCAGGCGCAAATGTCAGCGGCCAGATAGCATCGGTAATAGCCGGCGGATTGGTCATAACCCTCATAGAGAACGTCATAGCGGGCATGTAAAGGAGGAAGAAGTATGTTTGATCTGCATTTTGACCCTCAGGCTTTGGTAAACGTGCTGCCGGTGCTGGGCAAGGGCATTCTCGGCGTGTTTGCCGTGATCTGCGCCATATGGGCGCTGGTGGCCATCATGAACAGGAATGCCGGGAAATAATAAGGCTTTAAACCGAAGGGGCGGAAATGAACTGCCCCCCTTTTTGATTTACTTTATTATCTCCAGTTCGTCCCCGGGCCTTACGGAGCCCTCCTTGAGCACCTTTACGAATATGCCCTCCCTCGGCATGACGCAGTCCCCTGCCGCCTTGCGTATGGCGCAGTCATAATGGCACTCCTTGCCTATCTGGGTAACCTCGCATATGGCATCTGGGCCCAGCCTGAGCCTCGTTCCCACCGGCAGCTCATAGAGACATATGCCTTCGGTGAGTATGTTTTCGGCGAATGCGCCGGGGGTGAGCTTGAAGCTTATCTTCTCCTGCACCTTGGCTGCGCTCTCGGCGCCCAGCAGGCTCACCTGGCGATGCCAGTTGCCGGCATGGGCGTCGCCCACTATGCCGTGGTCCACTTTGAGCAGTATTTCCGGCACCTCGTGTTTCTGTGTGCCCTTCTTTTCGGATATGCAGACCGCAATTATCTTAGCCATTCTGATGACGCTCCTTATGCTCATGGCCGTTGTGGGAAGAGCATTCCCCCGACCAGCCGCGCAGCATCTGTATGCCGTGCTTCAGGGCGGGCAGCACCGCAGTAAGGCATTCCTTCGCCGCCTTTTCGCTGCCGGGGCAGTTGATTATAAGAGTATCCCCCCGAATTCCCGCAGCCTCCCGCGAAAGGCAGCCCCGGGGAGTTATGCGCATGGATTCGGCCCGCATGGCCTCGGGTATGCCGGGGACCTCCCGCTGTATGACGGCCTTTGTGGCCTCGGGGGTGATGTCTCGCCTGGAGAAGCCTGTGCCGCCGGTGGTGACGATAAGGCAGGGACTTAGCCTGTCGGCGCATATGGTGAGCTCGGTCATTATCTTTTCCATGTCGTCCGGTACGAGAGAGGTGCTTATGACTTCGTAGCCGTCCTCTCTGAGCAGCTTGACGAGGGCCGGTCCGGAGGTATCCTCCCTGAGCCCGGCAAAGCCCTTGTCGCTTACGGTTATCACTGCCGCGGTGTAACGGTTTTCCATATTATTCCTTCCTCCTGAACTCACCGGATTTTCCCCCCGCCTTGCGCAATAGGCAAATGCTTTCAATAATTATATCCCGCTGCGCCGCCTTGCACATATCGTAAACTGTCAGGGCGGCTATGCTTGCTGCCGTCATGGCCTCCATCTCAACGCCTGTGGGGCCGGTGCATTTCGTCGTGGCGAATATGTCTATTGTGTGGTTTTCGTCGTCCAGCTCAAAGCATATGTCTGCGCCGGTCAGGGCTATGGGATGGCACATGGGTATAACGTCCGGGGTGCGTTTTGCGCCCATTATGCCGGCTATCTGTGCGGTGGTGAGCACATCCCCCTTTTTTATGCCGCCGGACTTTACGAGTGCGTAGGTATCGGCATTGAGAAGCACGCGGGCTCTGGCTGTGGCGGTGCGGAGGGTATCCGCCTTTTCGGACACGTCTACCATGCGGGCCCGGCCCTGATGGTTAAAGTGGGTGAATTCCATGTTATCCTCCTATACGGTTCATGTCGCGGGCAGACCCGGATCTGTCAGAATAGGAAAGGGCGCAGTGGCGCTCCGGCTTGCGGGATACGGCAAATTCTATCCGCTCCTTCAGCGCATCGCCGTGAAGTCCCCTTAGGGGTATCTCCTCGGCAGAGTGCAGGCAGGGCTTGAGGCAGGCGTCCGCCGTAAGCCTCAGCCTGTTGCAGCCGGAGCAAAAGTGGTCGCTGAGGGGGCTTATGAGCCCTACCGTGCCCTTTGCGCCGGGCAGCCTGTAAAGCCGGGCTACGCCGCCGTCGCTCTGAACGGGCTCAAGCTCCGGAACTCTCTCCAGAACGGTGCGCATGGGCAAATACGCTTCCCTGTCAAATGGGTAAGTATGGCCAATGGGCATGAGCTCTATGAAGCGCACCTGATAGGACTTTTGCTTGGTAAGCTCTACAAGGCGGGGTATCTCGCAGTCGTTAAAGCCGCCTATGAGAACTGTGTTCAGCTTGATATTTGTAAAGCCGGCCTCCTCCGCGGCGGCTATGCCGGCGAGGGCGTCGTCAAGGCTGCCTATCCTGGTTATTTGATGATACTTATCGGGATCCAGAGTGTCGAGGCTTATGTTCAACCGCATCAATCCTGCGGCCTTAAGCTCTCTTGCCATCTCCGGCAGCAGCAGGCCGTTGGTGGTCATGGCAAAATCCTTCACTCCGGAAAGCCCGCTTATGCTGCGGCAAAGTTCGATTACGCCCTTCCGCACCAGAGGCTCGCCCCCTGTAAGGCGTACCTTGCTGAAGCCCATTTCTACGGCGGTCCGGATTATCTCATATATATCCTCGAGGCTGAGGATATCCCTGTGGGATTTTTTGTCAATGCCCTTTTCCGGCATGCAGTAGCGGCAGCGCAGGTTGCACCTGTCCGTCAAGGATACGCGAAGATAGTTGATATTGCGGCCAAAACTGTCTGTCATTCAGGCACCCCGGAGATTATTATTATATTCAATTGTAGCACGGCCCATCGTCGAATACAACCGATATACTTGCAAATCCCAAACGCTTGGTGTATAATTTGATTATGCGTTATTTATAGGTGAGAATAACGAGAACACGATGTCAGAGGAAGAAACACATGAAGCTTGTCAGAACAGAGAACGCCGTGGGCTGCGTGCTGTGCCACGACATAACCCAGATAATAAAAGGAGTTACAAAGGACGCGGTGTTCCGCAAGGGACACATAGTCCGACAAGAAGATATCCCCGTGCTGCTCAGCGTAGGCAAGGAGCACCTCTACGTATGGGAGAGCGACGAAAATACCCTGCATGAAAACGACGCGGCGGAGGTACTCCGGGATATATGTATGGGGGAAAATATGCACCCCACGGAGCCCAAAGAGGGCAAGATAGAGCTGATAGCGGATATAGACGGGCTGTTCATAGCGGATATCCAAAAGCTCAGGGAGGTGAATTCCTTAGGCCGAATGATGATAGCCACACGCTCCTCAGGCTTTCCGGTAAAGGCGGGAGATAAGCTCTGCGGAACGAGGATAATACCCCTCGTAATAGAAAAGCAGGCAATGGAGCGGGCGAAAGCCGCGGCGGGGGATAAGCCCATACTCCGCCTTCTGCCCATAAAGCCCAAGAAATACGGCGTGGTGACTACCGGCAGCGAGGTGCTGAAGGGCATAATACAGGACACGTTCACTCCGGTTATAGATGAAAAAATGGGGGAATACGGCTGCCACATGATAGCCCACTCCACACCGGGCGATGACGACAGGGCTATTACCGCCGCCATAAAGCAGATGATAGCGGATGGGGCAGAGATGGTCATATGCACCGGGGGTATGAGCGTGGACCCGGACGACCGGACGCCTCTCGCCATACGCAACAGCGGCGGACGTGTTGTTACATACGGCGCGCCGGTGCTGCCCGGAGCAATGTTCCTGCTTTCATACAATGAAAACGGAATACCGGTATGCGGCCTTCCGGGCTGTGTTATGTACGCCAAACGCACCATATTTGACATAGTGCTGCCCTATCTTCTCGCGGATGAGCCGGTGACAGCGGAGCTGCTCAGCGGCCTCGGCAACGGCGGCCTCTGCCTCAACTGCCAGGTCTGCCACTATCCCAACTGCGGCTTCGGCAAGGGCGCATGATACGGACGCGAAGGTGTTTTGTATATACTTTATTTAAATACAAAAGGAGAAATGAGAGATGAGGAAGCTTTTTGCATTATTGATTGCTGCCGCAATGGTGCTTAGCCTTACCGCCTGCGCCGCCCCCGCAGCCGATGAACCCGCCCCCGCCACCGAGGAGACGGCTGCGCCCGAAGAGACCGTTCCCGAGGCGGAGCCCGTGGAGCTGATAGTATTCGCCGCCGCCTCAATGACGGAGACCATGAACCAGATAGCGGAGCTGTATAAGGCCAAGGCGCCCAACGTGACGCTTACCTATAACTTCGATTCCTCCGGTACCCTGAAGACCCAGATACAGGAAGGCGCCGAGTGCGACCTGTTCATTTCCGCTGGCCAGAAGCAGATGAATCAGCTCGACATCACCGCCGACCCAGAAGTGAACACCGACAAGCTGGACTTCGTGCTTGAGGGCACCCGCATAAACCTGCTTGAGAACAGGGTCACTCTGTGCGTACCCGAGGGCAACCCCAAGGACATCAAGAGCTTTGACGACCTGGCCGATAAGCTGAAGGAGGGCTCTGTTCTTATGGCGATGGGCAACAGCGACGTTCCCGTTGGCCAGTACACCCAAAAGATACTCGCTTTCTACGGCCTTGACGAAGAGAAGCTGGCCAAGGACGGCGTTATCACCTACGGCACCAACGTAAAGGAAGTCACTACTCAGGTAACTGAAGCTTCCGTCGACTGCGGCGTTGTATACTGCACCGATGCCTTCAGCGCAGGGCTCACTCCCGTGGATTACGCCACAAAGGAAATGTGCGGCCAGGTCATTTATCCCGCCGCCGTGCTGAACGTGAGCAAGAATCAGGAGGCTGCCAAGGAGTTCCTGGCATACCTCCAGACCGATGAAGCCATGAAGGTATTCGAGGCGGTAGGCTTCGCTTCCGTGGCGTAAGCTATGGATTGGTATCCGCTTTACAATTCTCTTAGAATAGCCGCAATAAGCTGCGTGCTGGTGTTTTTTGCGGGCATTTTTGCAGCTTATTATGTGGTAAGGCTTCCCCGCGCCGTAAAGGGCATACTGGACGTCATACTGACTCTGCCAATGGTGCTGCCGCCGACGGTGGTTGGCTATTTCATACTTCTCGTGTTCGGCGCGAAGCGCCCCCTGGGCATATTCCTTGCCCAGTACGGCATAAAGTTCATAATGACGTGGTACGGCGGCGTGCTGGCTGCTGCGGTTGTGGCGTTCCCGCTCATGTACCGCACTGCCCGGGGAGCCTTCGAGAGCTTTGACGATACCCTGGCGTATTCCGCTCAGACCCTCGGCCTTTCAAATACATACATATTCTGGCACATACGCATGCCCTACTGCCGCCAGGGCATACTGGCGGGCACGGTGCTTGCCTTTGCGCGGGCGCTGGGCGAATATGGCGCAACAAGCATGCTCATAGGCTACACCCCCGGCCGCACCGCCACCATATCCACCACGGTTTACCAGCTGTGGCGGACGAATGACGAGGCGGGGGCCTTCTTCTGGGTTATGGTGAACCTGGGCATATCCGCCGTGGTGCTGCTCATAGTCAACATGCTGGAGCGCAGAACCAAGGGAGGCAGAGCATGAGCCTTATAGTTGACATAAAAAAGCGGCTTGGTTCCTTCAGCCTTTCCGCACAGCTGGAAGCGGGGGAGGGAGTTACGGGCATACTGGGCTCCTCCGGCTGCGGCAAGAGCATGACGCTTAAGTGCATCGCAGGCATAGAACGGCCGGACAGCGGGCATATAGAGCTGGACGGCGTGGTACTCTACGACAGCAGAAAGCGCATAGACCTTCACCCCCAGCAGCGCAGGGTGGGCTATCTTTTTCAAAATTACGCCCTGTTTCCCAATATGACTCTCAGGCAGAACATACTCTGCGGCCTCAAAAACCAGCCGGATAGGGCTCAGCGGGTAAAAGAGGCGGATGAAATGATAGCGCTGATGGGGCTCAACGGGCTGGAAAGGCACAGGCCGTACCAGCTTTCGGGCGGCCAGCAGCAGCGGGCGGCGCTGGGCAGGATACTGGTGAACAAGCCAAGGCTTCTGATGCTGGACGAGCCGTTTTCCGCGCTGGATACATACCTTCGGGAGAGGCTTCAGGCGGAGATGCGGGAGCTGCTGAAAAATTACGGCGGCCCGGTTCTGTTGGTGACACACAGCAGGGACGAGGCTTACAGACTTTGCCGGAGTATCGCTGTGATGGATAAAGGAAGTACGACCCCTCCGCGCCCGACAAAGGAGCTTTTCGAGGATCCCCATACCGTAGCCGCCGCAAGCCTTACCGGCTGCAAAAACATATCAAAGGCGGAGAAACGGGGAGAGCACCAGCTTTATGCCGTAGACTGGGGCGTTACCCTTACTGCCGCCGCCCAGCTGCATGACGGACTTTGTGCCGTAGGAGTGCGGGCCCACGACATACTTGAGGAGGAACGCCATAACAGGTATGCCATAGTCTGCGGGCAGCCAATAGAGGACCCCTTCGAGCTGACGCAGCCCTTCACGTTCGCGTGCCAAGGGGATAAAAAAATGCTCCTCTGGGTAAAGCTTCAGAGGCGGGAGCCGTATAGCGCCCCCAAGGAGGTCGGCATAGCGCCGGATAAGGTGCTGCCGCTGTACGGGGAATAAGAGAAATAATATAAAAAAACAAAAAGCCGGTGGACTAAGCCGGCTTTTTGCTTTAGGGGGAGAAATCTTATGGATGGAGTTATTATCTTGCAGCGGTTTCCCTTCTGCGATTATTATAATACACGAAGATTGCGGCGGAAAAATGCAGAATTCATGTACGATCGGTAAAGTAACTATTAACAAACCGTGTACGGGGCGGAAAAAAGGAAAAACAAAAAGCCGGTGGACTAAGCCGGCTTTTTGCTTTAGGGGGAGAAATCTTTATGGATGGAGTTACTATCTGCAAGTTCTTTCCTTCTGTGATTGTTATATTACCAGCAAAATGTGGCGAGAAAATGCAGATTAAGTGTACAATCGGTAAAGTAGGTATTAAAAAAGATTGAACAGGGCTTTTGGCCCTTCTACTTCAATATAGCCTCTTTTACGGCGCTGGCAAGCTCGGCGGGCGTTTCGCCCCGGGCTGCATTTATGCCAAGCGCTTCCGCCCAGCTCACATTTTTGATGACGGCGGCCGGGAAGCCACCTAACAGCCTGTTCCTATACTCCTGCTCCTGAGCCATGAACCGCTCAAAGTCATCCACCCTTATGAGCCGCAGGGCGATCCCTTGGACGGCGAGGTACATGGCGGCCTTCCTGGCAAGCTCCTCCTGGGCAGCGTCAAAAAGCAGCGCCCCGTCGCGTAAGCCCTTGTGTGGGTCGGCTATGATGTACGCCCCCTTATGCATGTCTTCCTTTGGTGTAATGTAGCAGCTGTCCATAAATCCTCCTGAAGGTGAAATGCGTAAAAAAATCGGAGAAGCGGGGAACCCGCTTCTCCGAAAAGCTAAGCTTTAAATCAGACAAGACCCTGAGCCATCATGGCGTCTGCAACCTTCTTGAAGCCGGCGATGTTGGCGCCTGCTACCAGGTTGTAGCCCAGACCGCACTCTTCAGCTGCCTTGGCGGAGGCGGCGTGAATGTTGGTCATGATGTGATGGAGCTGAGTATCGACTTCCTCGGCCTTCCAGGCGAGACGCTCGGAGTTCTGGCTCATTTCCAGACCGGAGGTGGCTACGCCGCCGGCGTTGACGGCCTTGGAGGGAGCTACTACGAGGCCCTTGCCCATAAGGAAGAACAGAGCTTCGTTGGTGGTGGGCATATTGGCAACTTCGATGTAGTACTTGGTGCCGTTGGCAAGGATCTGCTCAGCTTCGGGCATACCGATCTCGTTCTGATATGCGGCGGGCATGCAGATGTCGCCCTTGACCTCCCAGGACTTCTTGCCGGGGACGAACTTTACGCCGAACTTGTCAGCATAGTCCTGAGCCCTGTTGCGGCCGGAGGCGCGCATCTCCAGCATATAGTCCAGCTTTTCCTGGGTGCAGATGCCGTCGGGATCGTAGCAGTAGCCGTCGGGGCCGGAAAGGGTAACGACCTTTGCGCCCAGCTGGGAGGCCTTGGTGGCGATGCCCCATGCAACGTTGCCGAAGCCGGACATTATGATGGTCTTGCCCTCGATGGTGTCATGCTCATGCTTGAGGACTTCGCATACATAGTAGATAGCGCCGAAGCCGGTAGCCTCGGGACGGATCAGGGAGCCGCCGTAGCTGAGGCCCTTGCCGGTGAGGACGCCGTTCTCGTAAGCGCCGCGAATGCGCTTATACTGGCCGAACAGATAGCCTATCTCGCGGCCGCCTACGCCGATATCGCCGGCGGGAACGTCAACGCTGGGACCGATGTGGCGATAGAGCTCGGTCATGAAGGCCTGGCAGAAACGCATGATTTCTGCATCGCTCTTGCCGTTGGGGTCGAAATCGGAACCGCCCTTGCCGCCGCCCATGGGCAGAGAGGTCAGGCTGTTCTTGAAGGTCTGCTCGAAGCCGAGGAACTTCATAACGGAAAGATTTACGTGGGAAGCGAAGCGCAGGCCGCCCTTGTAGGGGCCGATGGCGCTGTTGAACTGTACGCGGTAGCCGCGGTTTACGTTTACCTTACCGGCATCGTCTACCCAAACAACGCGGAACTCGATAGTGCGCTCGGGCTCTACGAGGCGCTCAAGAAGGGCTGCCTTCTCGTATTCGGGGTGCTGCTCGATAACGGTCTCAAGAGAACGCAGAACTTCTTCTACGGTCTGAATGAATTCTTTCTCGTTACCGTCGCGCTTTTTGCACTTTTCGATTACGGACTCGATGTAAGCGTTCATTAAATTGTTACCTCCACGATTTATAAATATTGCTTATTTGCCCTGCGCCTGAGCAGGGAAATTTATGTTTTAAAATGAGTATAATAAAGCTGGCAGACATCTTCCTCCACCTGACCTTATAATAATTCTCATAACCCCGAATGTCAACATTATAAAATAACAAATCGGCGCAATATATACAAAATAATTAAGCTTTTGCCGTTAAAAAAATCACATGTGCGCCAAAGAAAAACAGTGTTCTTCCAGCGAAAAAACACATGGAAGGACACTGTAATATCCGCTGCGATCAGAGATTGAACAGCAGGTCCTCGTAGCCGGGGAAGGGCCAGTATTCCTTGGCAGTGATGGTCTCCAGAGCGTCTGCCGCCTCACGCAGGAAACCCATGGCGGGCAGCAGCTTGTCGCGGCAGTATTCGGCGGCCTCGCCGTTCCCCTTGGGCATTGCGGCTATTGCGTCGAACAGGCCGCCTATGCGCTTGTGCAGAGCGTTGACGCCTGCGGAGAGGCCCTTCAAAAGCGCATATTCCGCATCGTTGGGTACGCCGAGCCTGTCCTTTGCCGATACGGCCTCGGCGATTTTGCTCTCGTAGCCTATTACGGCGGGGAGTATGCTGCGCTGTGCCATGCTGAGCATGGTGCTGGCCTCGATGCGTATGAGCTTTGCGTAGTTCTCGAGGGATATATCGTATCTTGAGCGCATTTCACGCTCGGTATATATGCCCCATCTGGTGAAAAGGGAGATGTTCTTTTCGCTTATGAAGCAGTGCATGGCGTCCACAGTGGTGGGCAGATGGGCAAGGCCGCGGCTTTCCGCTTCCTTTATCCATTCTTCGCTGTAGTTGTTGCCGTTGTACAGTATGCGCTTGTGGTCCCGCATGGTGTGGCGTATTATCCTGAAGGCTTCACGGCGGAAGTCCTCTGCCTTCTCGAGGCGCTCGGCGAATTCCGACAGGGCCTCCGCCACTATGGTGTTTATGACGGTGTTGGCGTCGGCTATGCTCTGGCTGCTGCCCAGCATTCGAAACTCGAACTTGTTGCCGGTGAAGGCGAAGGGGGAGGTGCGGTTGCGGTCGGTGGTGTCTATGCGGAGCCTCGGAACGGTGCATACGCCGCTTTCAAGTATCCTGTCGCCGCCCTCCTCGTATTCCTCCTTGTGCTCTATTGAGGTGAGCAGGTCGTAGAGGGTGTCCCCGAGGAACATGGAGACTATTGCGGGGGGCGCTTCAAAGCCTCCCAGGCGGCAGTCGTTGCTGGCGGCAGCGCAGCAGACGCGCAGGAGATCCTGATGCTCGTCGACAGCCTTTATTATGGCCGCAAGGAAAAGCAAAAACTGCAGATTATCCTTGGGGGATTTGCCGGGGGCCAGCAAATTCATGCCGGTATCCGTGGAAAGCGACCAGTTGTTGTGCTTTCCGGAACCGTTGAGCCCGGCGAAGGGCTTCTCGTGCAGCAGGCATACCATGCCGTGGCGGAGTGCGGTCTTTTTCATTATTTCCATCACCAGCTGGTTGTGGTCCGTAGCGGTGTTGGAGTCTGCAAATACCGGCGCCAGCTCGTACTGGCCGGGAGCCACTTCCTTGTGCTCCGTCTTGGCGAATACGCCCAGCTGCCAAAGCTCGGTGTCAAGATCCCGCATGAAATAGCTTACCCGGGGGGATATGGCGCCATAATAATGATCGTCCATCTCCTGCCCCTTCGGGGATTTTGCCCCAAAGAGGGTGCGGGAGCAGAGGACGAGATCCGGCCTCTGGTCGTAAAGGGACTTTTCCACAAGGAAATACTCCTGCTCTGCGCCGGAGGTGGATATGACCTTCTTCACATCCTCGTGGCCGAACAGCTTGAGTATGCGAAGGCATTCCCGGTTGATGAGGTCCATGGAGCGCAGCAAAGGGGTCTTTTTATCCAGAGCGTCTCCGCCGTAAGAGAAGAACAGAGTGGGTATGCACAGCGTGGCGTCCTTTATGAATGCGTGGCTGGTGGGATCCCATGCGGTGTAGCCTCTGGCCTCAAAGGTGGGCCTGAGGCCGCCTGAGGGGAAGCTTGAGGCGTCAGGCTCGCTCATTATGAGCTCCTTGCCGGAAAACTCTATGATGGCACTGCCATCCCGGCCGCAGCCAAGGAAGCCCTCGTGCTTTTCTGCGGTAACGCCGGTGAGAGGCTGGAACCAGTGGGTGTAGTGGGTGGCGCCCTTTTCCAGCGCCCATGCCTTCATTGCGTCTGCCACTGCGTTTGCCACGTTTATGTCCAGTGGTTCTCCCGTGCGTATAGCGTCCTTGAGGGCGGCGTAAGCCTCGCCGCTCATGCGCTCCGACATGGCGCGGTCGCTGAACACCAGCTCGCCGAAGCTTTCAGTCAGATTGTCCATAATAATTCCCCGCTATATAATAAAAATTTATTGCAAAAACAGCAAAACTATAATGTTTTAGTCTATATTCACGCAGGATAAAAGTCAAATAAAAAATGCCGCGCAGGCGGCGCAGCCTGTCAAAAAACCCCGGGGTTGATAAGGGGCCGCAGCCCCTTATGTTTAATCCGGCTCTGACGACATGTGCGTCAGAACGGATGAAAACCC
>ULVO01088702.1_pt1 | contig 29803 bp, 30 predicted proteins | sample 1959521 | NCBI WGS metagenome assembly ULVO01 (sample SAMEA4835788, study PRJEB28245) | human gut metagenome | biome: gut microbiome; material: fecal sample | place: Denmark | collected 2008
TTATACATAACTTTTCACTCCAAATTTCGGAAGAACCTTATATTTTCATTCATCTTTCTCATATAAAATAAGCATCCGTGTCATCTGCCAATATAAAATTACGACCAGTCATGTGATGCGTCATACAAACCCACACGTAAGCGACCACGATTCGCATAATACTTAACAACGTCATGTGATGTCTGAAAACGACATACATTACCCACATTAGATTGCCTGGCCTTCTCTCCTCATACTCCTCACAACAAAATAATAATGAACAGCACATCAAATATTGCCGAAAGACAAACCGGATATTCTCTTAACTTATCAATACCATAATAACATGAATAAACTACGATTTTATCACGCATAATGATATATTATTGATGCTGCCAGTTCACATTATTCTGTTTTTCCTTTAGTCTTTTTGCAGATAACCGGTTTATGGTTGTAAAGGTAAGCAAATTTTCATAAACAAAAAGCATTTTGATTAAGATATTTTAATCTGAAGACAAAAGTTTTATAATGTAAAACAAAATCAACATTTATTTATCAAAAAAATCCATATTTTACCCCATTTTCATTACAAATGCGCATAAAAGCATTTATTAACAATACACTTGTTCATCAGAGACACGTCCAACCTGTTAACATTAAATCACGTTTCCGACTCATGTTTTCCGAACAAACCACCATGAACGCAGTTTGCCGGCGACTCAAGACTGAATCTTCGACACCGGACGGCACCATACACAAGCCCATTCACCGCCGTCTGACCACCGGCATGATATACATTATTATATTTATATACACACGTCATTCCATTTACATAAAACCAACCGTTCATCTCACCGGCCCGGACATCCGGGATGATACTGACCTGCCGTCTGCATCGCATTAACCGGTACAACTCTCGACACGGCGTATCCCGACAGCCACGCGCAACGATAATAAAGCCTCTTTCCACCGCCGCGCTACGCCACCGCGACCGGTTTTCCGGACACGCCAAACCGCAACTTCCCCAATACGCCAAACCGATGCGCAACGGTTATCTGTCAGCATTAAGAAAGACCGTTACGGCATTGCATAAATATGCAGAAAACGGAATGAGGAAATGAATAAATATACAGCATAACTCGAAAATACGCGCGTTTTTTCGTCCGACTGCTCCTTCGGTCGCAAATACGCGAGTTTTGAAGGGTTTTGTTATCTGCTTGACAGACAGCAGTTTACGCATTATGGCAATCTGAAGACGAACTTACGGGTTTGCAAAAGAGCCCATTTCGGGTTGCGATATAGGCTCTTTCAGGCCCTGATATGGTGCATTTCGTGTCCTGATATGGTGCATTTCGCAAGCCGAAAGAGCCCATTTCGCAAGACCACCGTTTTTTTGCGGCGTTTCGATAAAGAAAAAACCGGTGCGGAAAAGGCTCTTTAACGCATTGCGACAGGGTAGCTTTCGGGCTGCTTTTTTCTATTTTGCGGAAAATTTTTGTCAAAATATTTTACCGTCAAAAGCGTATAAATATACAGTTCCGAGGCGAAAAGGCCTTTATCGGAACAATGTTCTGCGATGGTCATAAGGACTATGAAAACATCTGCCTGCGTGTCCGACTCAACACTCTTGTCGCCTTATCTGCATATTACCCACGCTGTGCGCCAGCGCAGACCACGAAAATTCACTTCCGCTTGCTGCTTTGAGTACATTTTCATATCTTTGTAAAATATAAGATGTGGTTCGGCAGTGACAAATACGGAAAAACTTCGTTTCTCCTCTTTGTCATTGCACTCGCCTTTCACTATCCCTTATAAAAACTGACCTCAAACCGCAATTCACACTATGGCGAGCACAATAGAATTTGTAGAGTTCGTATGTTCACAACTCTCAGAGCTGGGCAATGTGCGCCACCGCAAGATGTTCGGCGAATATATGATTTATGTCAATGAGAAGCCGGCAGTGCTGGTGTGCGATGACATAGCGTACATAAAGAAAATCCCCGAGATAGCAGACATGATGGCAGAGGCAGAATGTGGCACGCCATACAACGGCGCGAAGGAGCACTACATACTGGATGTGGACCACCGGGAGCAACTGACGAGAGTGGTGGCCACGCTGGAGAAGGCTCTGCCTTATCCTAAAAAGAAAAAGAAGAAAAAGGCGTAATCGTCATACCGGAATATTACATCTGTAACAACAAAACCGTATTTTCATCTCATAACATTATGGAAACACAAAGACTCATACTGCGTCCATGGCACGACGACGATGCCGCCGCGCTCTACAAATATGCCTCTGACCCGGCCGTAGGTCCTATTGCCGGATGGCCGCCACACACGTCTGTGGACAACAGTCGCGAGATAATACGCACCGTTCTTTCGGGTCCGGAGACCTACGCCATGGTGCTCAAAGAGACAGGCGAGCCCATAGGCAGCATCGGCATAATGTATGGCGACGGCCTGCACAGTGCACAGATGGGCGAAGGAGAGGCCGAGATAGGCTATTGGCTCGGCGTACCCTATTGGGAAAAGGGTCTCACGCCGGAAGCCGTAAGGCGCATACTGCGACGCTGTTTCGACGAATTGGGGCTGCGCGCAGTGTGGTGCGGCCACTACGAAGGCAACACACGGTCGAGACGAGTGATGGAAAAATGCGGATTCGTGTTTCATCATACGGAGACAGGAAAGCCCTCGCCACTCGGCGACATACGCACCGAGCACTTCCTCAGGCTCACCGCCGGGAAATGGCGCGAAAGCATACAGATTGCCGAAGAGCCTTTCGACATCAACCGATGGCTCGCCTCTTTCCGCAAGAGACTCACACAGTTGTTCGGCGACAGGCTCCGCTTCCTAGGTCTGCAGGGCAGTTACGGCCGCGGCGAAGCCACACCGGAGAGCGACATCGACGTGGTGGTGATACTCGACCACGCCGGTTTCGACGACCTACGCGCATACCGCCGGATGCTCGACAGCGACAGCCGCAGCAGCCAGATCTGCGGATTTATGGCAGGTGAGGAAGAACTGATGGGTTGGGAACGGTCCGACCTACTGCAACTGTATCTTGACACGCGGCCCGTCATTGGCTCGCTCGAGTGTCTGCATAGTCTGTTCACCGATGCCGACATACGCCGCGCCGTACGCATCGGGGCGTGCAATCTTTATCATGCCTGCTCGCACAACTTCCTGCACGCACGCAGCTCTGACGCACTTGCCGGACTCTACAAGGCGGCACGCTTCACCGTCCGCATGAAGCACTTCATGAAGACCGGCTCTTACGTTTCCGCCATGTCTGAACTCGACAAAGCCGCCGCGCCGGCCGACAGGAGGATTCTCGACCATGGCCGCCACGCAGGTTCCATGACCGACGGCGACGCGTTCGACCTCATGAGCCGCGACCTGCTGGAGTGGAGCTCAGCGCTGATTGAAGAGACAAAGGAACAACATACATAGCTGTAAAGGCCGTAACCATAAAACCGGAGAGACATTTCTCCGTTAGCAACATACGGTACTCAGAACACGTACGACAGCCACAGGAAATCCTACCACGCATTTCTGCATCATCAAATAAAACATATATATCTTCGACATCCTGTTTCCTCATCATCATTTTCCATCCCATCCCCATTGCCGTCACGCAAGTGTTTGCCATGTGAGACAAAAGCATTATCTTTGCACCCCTGAAATATCGGAGACGATTTGTCAGAATATACACCTGTCATATAATGATACAAATATTCCGGTCTGAGCATAAGTATTATATGAATGTGGATTGTTCTGATTATTACGGGAGTCGGCTGACTGCCTGTTTTTTACAAATATAACATAAAAATGATGATGACAAACTTCAGAAAAGTTCTTGCCATTTTTACGGGAAGCATCATACTGATGACTTCGTGCAGCGATATCGACGATTCTTTTTTCGGCAGTGACGACGGCACAATCGCGCTCCGGTGCTCGCGGTCTGCCGCATGGGCACTCAAGAGTCCGGCAACCGACAGTGACGGGAAAGGCAGCTTCGAGCCCGGCGACCGCATAGAGATGAGCATAACCGGCGGCGGCGCGACACACAATGCCACGCTACAGTATTCAGGTTCGCAATGGATGCCGGCACTACGGCGCAGCGAGTACGGTACGGGTGAGCTGCGGCTCTCGGCCATATATCCCATACTGGCACACGACACCGGGAACGATGGCCTGCGCACTGTCAGCCTGCCGACCGACCAAAGCACTGCCGAAGGACACGACTCTGCCGACATTCTCTTCGCCACCACAACCGTGAAGGAGGGTGCCGTGGCTGCCGACATGCAGTTCGGACACGCAATGCACCGCATAAAAATCAACCTGAAAGGTTCTGTTCCGGATGATCTCACCATCGAGGTGAAGACATGCGGAGAGGGCACGATGGCTGTTTCTGACGGCAGCATGGCGCTGGACGGCAGTGCCGGATATGTGTGGGCAAAACCTCATAAGACGGGAGATGACTCCTACTCCATAATCATCCTGCCACAGGACGCGCGCCCGTTCCAGAGCGGCGAGGGCCTGATACGCTTCAGAGGAGGCGGCAAGTCGGCTGTGTATGAGCTGAAATCGGACATCAACACCTTTGAAGCCGGCAAACAGACAACGCTCAACCTGACTCTGAAGATGGGCGAAGGCGGCGTAGATACCGAGTTTGCCAACCAGACAAGATGGGTGTATGGCGTGAACGGCATAGACTTTCCAGGACGCGAGAACATAAAGACCTATCCGGTGGCAAAGACCGATTTCCCCGACGGAGAGTGGTTCAGGCTGGCTTACGAGGACCTTTATCCGCCCATGCAGAACGAGGAGCAGTATCTCACCTGGAAGGAAGGCTGCGGATGATACGACTGCAACAAGACCTTCGACTACGACGGCGACGGCAACCTGTGTTGGGCTGCGACGGCCTCGAACCTGCTGCACTGGTGGATGGAACAGAACAAGGAATACATAGATGCGTATGACAAGACTTTCGGGCCTGAGTATGACTACATGAGCCGACCGTCTGAGTATCACCGTATGACGGCCGACAACCAGCAGCACAGTGCCGTGTTCAATTTCTTCAAGGCCTCGTACAGAAACATCGGAGGTTGGGAATGTGGAGGCACTAACTGGTTTGTCAACGGCAACGACAAGAACATCTATCCTCAAAATGCCGGCTTCCACGGATTCTTCAGCAATGTGTTCTCCAAGAACGACAACATAGCGGAGGAAACCAAAAACATGTCGAAGGAGAACTTCAATCTGTATATGAAGAAGGCGTTCAAGGAGCACAAGGCCATCGGTTTCTCTGTCTATGGATTTGCCAATCCCAATTCAGGAGTCCACGCGATGACAATATGGGGAGCTGAGTTCGACGCCAACGGTGACGTGGCGTACATCTATTTCTGCGACAACAACTCCAGTGAGGGCGAGCCAAACCATGCTTCGATAAGAAGATTCAAGGTGGTTTACGACAACTCTACAATACCTGAGCTGTCGGGAAAGTATGCTTTTCTGATGACGTTGCCAGACAACGGAAACACCACTACATACAAGGCGTCGTTCTCTTCGCTCACTCTTGTGGATCTGCGCAGGGATATCTGGCAGAAGTTCTTCCCTGACATAAAATGAAACGATAAACAAACAACAGAATAAAACCCAGCAAGCAACAATATAAAATAAAGTAAACAACAGAATAAAATACAACAAGCAACAGCATGAACAAGAATATGACATCACATAAAAAGCAAAAGACAATGACTATGAACAGAAGCCATTCACACATCGCCAAAGCGCTCGGACTCGTTCTCCTGGGCGGTATGTTCCTGACATCGTGCACGAACGACAGTTCAGACGAAGGTTCTCAGACAAACGACATCATAACGATAAGGACAAGCGTAGCACCACAGAAGCGCACCCCGCAGCTCGACGGCGAGGGTAAAGGCAACTTCACACAGGGCGACATATTGTCTGTCTTCGTAGGCGACGGCACACGTTGCCTGGCCTCGACCGACTATGTTTTCAACACCGGCGTGCTCACCTGGAGCGGCCTGCACCTGCCTGAAGGTACCGCACACGTGACCTTCGCCTCATGCTATCCGAAACAGACGCTTAAAGACGACGGCACTTTCGAATTCAACACAAGCACGGCTTCGTATAAGGATCTGCTGCTTTCGAAGGCCCAACCGGTGGACGTGGGTACGAAGGACGACGTGAACCTCACGTTCGTACATGCCCTGCACCGCCTCGACATCAGTTTCACACCGGGCAGCGGATATACCGAGGACGACCTGAAAAAGCTCAGTCTGAAATGCAATGCCCGTACGACATGCGTGGTGGATGCAGTGAAGGGCGAGATAAGCAAAGTGAAAGACGACAAAGGCGACTACACATCAGCAGGCACGTCGGCATCGTTCTTCCTCGTACCGCAGGCAACGGCCGACATCACTCTCCACATAAACATGAACGGAGAAGAACAGACAATGACTCTGAAACAGCTGCTCGAAAAGCTCGGTACACCACAGGACGACCTTGAGGGCGGCAAGAAATGCACCATCACGCTGAGCATAGGACGCGACGGAATAACCGTATCGGGAGGCTCTATAAGCGGTTGGGAAGATCAGGTTACGGCCGACGGAGAGGTGACAATAGGCTGATACGTCAGACGAAGAGACAGTCGCGACAGCGACAAATGATATTCATAAAAAGATAATCCGGCGACTCCTGGGATGTCATTCCACCGTGGAGTCGCCGGATTGTTTATAAGTTGCAGAAGAGATTTACGAAGAACGGCACGCTCAGATCGACAAGTATGCCGTGACAGATGGCTATCGGCATCACCTCCTTACCCGAACAGCGGGTGATGGAAGGCAGCAGTACATCCATCGAGTTGACGCCCGCAGCCGATATGGGAGCCAGCTTTCCAAAGTAGCGGCGTATGAGAGGAGCACCCACAAGAGCCATCATCTCGCGTATGATGTTGCTGAGCAGGGCTATCGTTCCAAGCTCGGTGGCAAGCTGCATACCTATCGACGGTTCCTTGAACTGGGTTATCAGTATGGACGACAGTGAATAGTAAGCAAAGCCGCTGCCCACAGCCATACAGTCGAACACGCTCCACTGACTGAGCAGCAGGCTCGCGACAGCCGAAAAAAGCAGCGTGCCGGTGATGGTGGCAAGCGGCACGAGCAGTATCTTCGGACTGACATGTCTGAGGCTTTCGCGCAGACTCTTGTTGCTGCCTATGCCAATTCCCACCTGAAGCATGAGCGCATAGAGTATGCATAGCGACAGATTGTGGATGTCGAACTCGATGTCATAACACGCGCCGGCGACGCAGCCGACGATGAATATTGCGATTACGGTAATACTATTTTTCATTTCTCTCCTCTCCTTTCTTGAAAAACAAACGGTAAACAATGCGTGCGGCAACAATGCTGCCACCCATTCCGAGCACTGCAAGCACGGCGGCCTGCCAGCCGAAATGTCCCATATTCTCTATTATTACTTTGTTTGAGCCGACAGAAAGACCGAGCACAAAGAGCAGCACGAAGATTGTTATCGACGTGGTTTTCTCTATGTTTTCAACCTTCTTTCCGTTGCGCAGGAAATGGCCGATGACGACACCGGCAAGCATGGTCATGATTATACTGAACATGATTTTCTTGTCTTGATTTCACTGATTATACATGTTGGTTTATCATGTCCGCCACACGGACACAGTCCGGACACGGCGACACGACGGCGCATGCCTCAAACGGAAGGCATGACAGATGGCTATTGCCTAAGAGAAAGTGAAATCAAATGAAACCGCTGAACCAATGAACATGCACGGTCTGGCTGATGTCGGTGCCCTTGTAAAGACCGGCATCACGGCGTAAACGGCATGTCATAAATATTCTGTTGTTCATTGGATATCGTATTTTACGGCGGCAAAGGTAATGCTTTTCTGTATATTTTACAAATAAATATGCAAAAATCATTCATAAATACCGAATAATTACATAACCGATATTTGTATAATTGACATACATGGCGTAATTTTGGAGGTCGTTTCCGAACAAGAACATGAGTCAACCATACAATAAAGGAAATCTTACCGAAGGCGGAATCACGGTCACAATGCTGCGCTTTGCCCTGCCGTTGATGCTCGGCAACCTTCTGCAACAATGCTACAACATCGCCGACACGCTCATAGTGGGACGTGTGTTGGGTGCACGTGCCCTGGCCGCCGTGGGCTCGTCGTATGCCCTCATGGTGTTCATCACCTCCGTATTCATAGGACTTTGCATGGGCTGCAGCGCCCTTTTCTCCATACACTACGGCGCCCGCGACCTGAAGGCATTGCGACGCAGCCTGTTCTCTTCAATACTCATCATAGGCGCGACAACGCTTGTGCTCAACACCGTGTCGCTCGTTTTCATCAATCCCATAATCCGCATCATGCAGACACCAGCCGAGATCGAGAAGCTGACACACGACTATCTGTTCATCGTCTTTCTCGGAATGGTGCCCGTGTGTGTATATAATTTCTACGCGTTCCTGCTTCGTGCGGTAGGCAACTCGGTGGTTCCGCTGGTGTTCCTTGCCGTGTCTGTGGTGCTCAACATCGCGCTCGACCTTGCCCTTATACTCGGTCTGGGAATGGGCGTTGAGGGTGCCGCCCTTGCCACAGTCGCGGCACAGACAGTCGCGGCAGTAGGACTCTGCATATACACGCGGCGAAATTTCCCCGAGCTGAGCCTCACGCGGACCGACTGCAAGACCGACAGAGCATCGCTCAAGCGGGTTGCCTCATGGTCGTTTCTCACGTGCCTACAACAGTCGGTGATGAATTTCGGAATACTGATGGTGCAGGGTCTGGTCAACAGCTTCGGCACAGCGGTGATGGCAGCGTTCGCCGCGGCGGTGAAGATAGACTCGTTCGCCTACATGCCCGTGCAGGATTTCGGCAACGCCTTCTCCACATTCATCGCACAGAACTTCGGCGCCGGACGTACCGACCGCATAAGACGGGGAATACGCAGCGCCATAATCGTCACCACGGTGTTCGCCCTTGCCGTGTCGGCTTTGGTGTTCTTGCTGTCGCCATGGCTCATGTCGCTGTTCGTGTCAGCCGGTGAAAGCGAGATAATAGCCATCGGCGTGGAGTATCTGCGCATCGAAGGCAGCTTCTATGTCGGCATCGGCTATCTGTTCCTGCTCTACGGACTATATCGCGCCGTGGCCATGCCGTCGATGTCGGTTGTGCTCACCGTAGTGTCGCTCGGCACCCGTGTGGCACTGGCATACGCCCTTGCCGCCATACCGTCTGTAGGATACACCGGAATATGGTGGTCGGTTCCGATAGGCTGGGCACTGGCAGATATCACCGGACTGTGGTATTACCGTCGCCGACGCGACACGATAATGGCCTTCAGCTGGAGTGTAGGGAAAGCGTAGGAAAACATTTTCCTGCCAGACTTTATCGCAATCCACACACCCATATATGATGGGTGTGACACGAGAATGTTGTTCATTTCCTCACTATTGGTGAAATTTCAATCCACGCACCAGTATCGATGCGACCATTGTAACACATTAGGATAATGTTGTTATGAGAGTTTCAACCCACACACCCGTATAGGTGCGACAATGCGTATGTCTGCAAGTTCGGGTTCAACAGGAATTCAGCAATAACTGATTTCACCCATAAAGTTACATATAAAACCATGAATTATTCTGACTATGCAGAATAATATTGACAATGACATCGCATTTGCCGGTGTATAATAAATTCACGATGCCACGACCGAGAATTCATAATCACAAGAACAGCGCATACATCTGACTCATCCTATGAGTACTTTCCATACCTTTTCTCACATCTGATATCATGATTTTTAAGACAAGTCGGACTGCCTGCTTACAATTTTTCTTGACTTTATTTTGACAAAATATTTTCGCAAAAGAGATGTGAAGGAATGTTAAATCAGATATAATGAAGGCTGTTTCGGGCTGTAACACCTTTTCATATACCCATTTCTGTAGTCCGTAAGAATACATTCCGTGTTCTGATAATGCCCATTTCATGGTGCGATTAAGCCTATATTGGGGTGCGATATGGTGCTTTTCAGCCCATGAAATGGGCTATTCCGCATGTCAAAATGGTGCATATTGCATAACGGGGGGAATGCTCTTCAAACATAAATCATTGATATTCAATATTTTGCAAGAACTTCTCATAATTCGTGTATTTACGTCCAAAGGAAAGTCTGTCCGCAAATACTCGCTTATTTTTCGGGGTATAGTGGGAAAATAAGACCGAGAAATAAAAATCTGCTTACAATTTGAAAGTACCCCTATATTGTTTTCTTTTCAACAGAAAGGAACAACACTTATTTTATGAATTTACCACAACGTCTCTATTAGGAAACATCCATACCAAAGTTAAACAATGTCAGAGTCTATCCATAAGATTATTCCAATTCACGCAATCCAGCAATAGGGTATGCCTCAGACCGGCAACCCTATTGCTGGCCACTGGTGGATTCAATCCATGCACCCATACAGGGTACAACAAGCTTCCTCATCCATTCGCCGCCGTACAGGTGGTTTCAATCCACGCATCCATACAGGGTGCGACAATAAAGAGAGTAACTACATATACACGAGAATGACGTTTCAATCCACGCACCCATACAGGATGCGACGGCATGATGGACAGAAGGTAGAGCTGTGCATCATTGTTTCAATCCACGCACCCATACAGGGTGCGACCGTGTCGATGGCAATGTGCCGCGCGCCTGGCTTATGTTTCAATCCACGCACCCATACAGGGTGCGACTTGAGATCGCAGCAACAAGAATTGAGAGTGTTGTTTCAATCCACGCACCCATACAGGGTGCGACGCATATTTGGCGGCATATCTGCCTCCAAGGCAATGTTTCAATCCACGCACCCATACAGGGTGCGACTATTGGAGGATATTTTATGAAAATTTACAAGGAAGTTTCAATCCACGCACCCATACAGGGTGCGACCACGATCAAGCAATGTATTTTCAGCTATAGAAGGTTTCAATCCACGCACCCATACAGGGTGCGACGTATATGTACGCAGACCTCTTTGAGGACTTGTCAGTTTCAATCCACGCACCCATACAGGGTGCGACATGGGCAGTTGTAGCAGTCCTTGCGACGTGCGGAGTTTCAATCCACGCACCCATACAGGGTGCGACCTCATACATGTCGTATAGCCGTACACGGTTGGTGTTTCAATCCACGCACCCATACAGGGTGCGACTTCACCTTGCCGCCTATCTCGTAGCTGTTCGGGTCGTTTCAATCCACGCACCCATACAGGGTGCGACCGGTATATTGTTTAAAACAGAAGCCGAATGTCTGTTTCAATCCACGCACCCATACAGGGTGCGACAAGAGTATGCCGTATGATAAAAAAAGTACGAGAAGTTTCAATCCACGCACCCATACAGGGTGCGACCATATATATCGACGAAATAGACTATGGTGAGATAGTTTCAATCCACGCACCCATACAGGGTGCGACTTCTCTGATTCGAAGTCTATCGTTGTTAATAACGTTTCAATCCACGCACCCATACAGGGTGCGACTCCGGCATAGGAATGTTGTTAAAACGGCCGGTCTGTTTCAATCCACGCACCCATACAGGGTGCGACAGGAAAAGATACAGACAACACCTTTCCTGTAAAGTTTCAATCCACGCACCCATACAGGGTGCGACTTATATTGCAAAATAAAATTGGTAATCATCCGGGTTTCAATCCACGCACCCATACAGGGTGCGACATGACAAAGGCGAGTGCGCCACTCTCTCTGTAAAGTTTCAATCCACGCACCCATACAGGGTGCGACATAATGATGTCATGATAAATGATTTTCAGAATGGAGTTTCAATCCACGCACCCATACAGGGTGCGACATTTCTTCTTTATGCAGCTTGCATTAAAACATTGTTATGTTTCAATCCACGCACCCATACAGGGTGCGACTTATAGATCCTTTGACTGGTCAAATTGATTTAAGTTTCAATCCACGCACCCATACAGGGTGCGACTTATAGATCCTTTGACTGGTCAAATTGATTTAAGTTTCAATCCACGCACCCATACAGGGTGCGACTTATAGATCCTTTGACTGGTCAAATTGATTTAAGTTTCAATCCACGCACCCATACAGGGTGCGACATTTAGTTTTCAATATTTAGCACAATTTTTAGAAAGTTTCAATCCACGCACCCATACAGGGTGCGACTGCTTTGCGTTTACAAATGATTGCAAATTTTGTGTTTCAATCCACGCACCCATACAGGGTGCGACTGGGATAATTCATTTCCAATAAGGATAATACAATAGTTTCAATCCACGCACCCATACAGGGTGCGACATGCCTATACATCAAATTGATGATACATTTGATGTTTCAATCCACGCACCCATACAGGGTGCGACATACATAAGACATACTTCCATTAGGAATTCCTTTTGTTTCAATCCACGCACCCATACAGGGTGCGACGTTTTAAATCCATATATTGATGATTGTTTCAGGGTTTCAATCCACGCACCCATACAGGGTGCGACTTACAAATATTTCTATGTTTGATAATCCTGATTTTGTTTCAATCCACGCACCCATACAGGGTGCGACGAAATCTGATTATTCAAAGGATATTCTTGGAATGTTTCAATCCACGCACCCATACAGGGTGCGACGAGACATTCCTGAAATTTTCCTATTCAGTCCGTTTGTTTCAATCCACGCACCCATACAGGGTGCGACTTACCCCATTTTTATCATCAATATTGAGTAATAAGTTTCAATCCACGCACCCATACAGGGTGCGACAACTGAAAGCTATTATTATGAGTATAAAAGAGATGTTTCAATCCACGCACCCATACAGGGTGCGACAACAGGCAAATGAAAATCTTGGAAGTAGATATATGTTTCAATCCACGCACCCATACAGGGTGCGACTTTCGTTGTTGGATGTACGTTTCTCTAAAACCGTGTTTCAATCCACGCACCCATACAGGGTGCGACAAAATTCAACAAAATTTGTGTGGGTTGGTACAAATGTTTCAATCCACGCACCCATACAGGGTGCGACAACCTCTTTTTTGTTGCCATTTTCATCATAATATGTTTCAATCCACGCACCCATACAGGGTGCGACAGTCTATGCAATTATACCTTGTAAGCCAACGTATTAGACAATGAAATATGCGATTGATTTTTTTCGTATAATACGCTGCAATGCCATTCTGTTGACAGATGTATAACTTGCTGATTATCAAGAAATGCGAAAGTTCAATGTTTTTTGTATCACTTCACATCCGCAAATCATTATATTATAAGTGCGTCATCAACCTTATAAGCAGTTTCAACACCTAACACCTCCACTCGTTTACGTTCGTTCCTACTAAGGCTATAAAACCTTATGCTGTCTAAAGTATCATTAATCATATTCTTAATTCGTTCTTTCAAAAGACAATATTGCGCTTCTGTCACCTCACATTCGAAAACAGAATTCTGCACTCTTTGTCCATAGTCCATACATGCCTTTGCCACATTCCGCAGGCGCCGTGCCCCATCTTTATTTGTTGTATCCACATCGTAAGTAACAAGAATATACATAATATTTTACTTTATTAAGAAAACCGGATAATCATCAATATCTTGTCTTATGAACCTTGCCATCAACATAGACTGCGCATACGGCAAGAGTCCTATCTCGATTTTTTCATTGAGATAAGGATGCGTTATCAACTCACGCTTCCTTGATTGCCATGCGGAAATAAACACCTTCTTGCCCTTGTCAGTCATAACAACTCCATTGTCACCTTGAGAAAGAAAATCCTTAGATGTTATTTGTCTTTTATTGATCAACGACAGCACGAAACGGTCGCCCAGATAAGCACGCAGCTCTTCCATCATATCCAATGCCAAGGAAGCACGTCCTGGCCGTAAGGTATGAAGAAACCCGACATAAGGATCCAGTCCTACTGTTTCAAGCGCAGCAATATAGTCATTGGCCATCAACGTATAAGCGAAAGACAGCATAGCATTCACCGCATCTTTTGGAGGCCGGCGGTTACGTCCACAAAACGGGAAATCCTGTTTTTGATTCAGTATCAATACAGGCAGCACTTCAAAATAAGCATTCGAGGCCAAGCCTTCATATCCAATCAACATTGTCTTATCCTTAGCCGACAATGCATCACGTTTGGCACTTTCCATAACAGACACAGCCATATTGATGTCTTCATGTTCTCCATAATCACGGATGAAGCGCCTCAGGATATTACGATAATTCTGTATCTTACCGGCTATCATCAACCTTGCTACATGCAACGACCAATCTTCATCATCAGACAGCTGATATTGTGCCTTGCGCAACAGCACATTTCCCTTAGTGGCTCCCTGTATTCTACTTACAAAACGTCCGTTGGGGGAAAGGAACGTAAGTGAAATACCATTATCATTACACAATTTCATCACTCCGGGACTTGCACCCATATACCCAAACGTAACTATGCCCTCTATATTGATAGAGGGTATGCGGAAAATCTCTTTCTGGCTGACAGACACGACGACATTCTGTCCGTCCTTGCTGAGATACGCCTCCGGAGTGGTTACGTATAAAGTATTCAACAATTTTCTCATTGATAAAGATTTTTTTTAAGATAATTGCTTACCGATGTACAATTCTTAACAATGTTAGGCATACAAATTTCTTTAAGAGAACATTTGTCACAATGCTTACCATAAACGGCCTTTGGTATGAGCTTTCCGGCAAAGATATCATGCATGCTTTCAGCACACTGCTTAACAATACTACGCAAGGAATCCGATATATCCACACTGACACGATGACGAATCTCACCATAAAAGAACACTCCATATTCTATATGGATATCATACATTTCTTCAAGACACATCACCTGCGCAGCCAACTGCACTTCATCTATCTCATTCCGTTTGGGCTTGCCATGCTTATATTCAACAACCACCGGATTCCATCGGCCAGGATATTTGGGATGACAGATAGTATTTTCTGAAGTAGATGCCGGGAGAAGCTCTATGGCATCCGCAACGCCATAGAGTCCCAGTTCGCGCGAGGCGATGTTCACAGCACGCAATGTTATGAAATCACCGCACTTCTGTCTGTAAAACGGATCATCCACATGTCTGTGCATGATTTGCCCCTCGATGGTCAGACGGTTGTCATCCCATTGCTGCTCGATATGTATCAATGCCCATTGTCGGGGACAGAACCTAAAATGCTGAATCCCCGACAACATGAGCATATCGTCCTCGCCATACATTATTATATAAGCTCTTCGACCGTTACTCCCGACGGGACATTATCCTTATCTATCGTTACAGAATAATCCTTAAATGAGCGTGGAGTCCCGTCACATGTTTTCGTGACCGTTACCAAATCAAACAGTTTGTTTGCAGGCGCATTGCCCAGCATACTGTCATGCTTGAAAACAATCAGCTTCTGTGCGCTCATCAATCCACGTGCGGCAGAACGGTCCGTGTCGAACATATTCTTCAGTGCCTCCCAAAACAGTGCAAGGTCGTCTTCCGAGAATCCGGTCTGCTGCGCCAAATTCGCAGAGACAAATCCATGACATACATAAAGTCCATAAGGAACGGTTGCCTTACGTCCCATAGTACGGTTACCTCCTTCCTGCTTGTCAGCTTCCTTCTCTGTCGCAACAGCCATACGTGTTATTGAGTGCTCTGCAGTCGCAACCGGATCGACCGAACGGGCAAACGTAAGCTGTATAGGACCACGCACCTGCCCGGCGTTCTTTCCCGTTGACATAACGGCTCCGAATGTCCTTATATCAAAATAGTTCTTACACATGAAACGTCGCGCAGCCTCCGTCTTATCTTTGGCGGTTTTCACCTCTACATCATCATGTGCCTTATCTATCAAAGTATTCAAGACAGCTTTCTCTTTAATAAAAATATCATAACCGTCTTCCTGATTCCTTGCCACTTGAACATAGTTGCGTACTTTACGTTTCAAACATACGTCAGTAACAAGTCCCATACCGGTTTCCGCATCTACACGCGGAAGATTACCTGCATCAGGATCACCATTAGGATTACCGTCCTGTACGTCAAACATGTAAACAAAATCAATTCTATTTTTAAGTTCTTTCATAATCTTATATTTTTAAATTGTTATTAATCCTCTGTTTCTTTATCTTCTTTACTTGTAAAAAAATCCTGACGCTGATGATAATAGCCCACAAAGAAACGCCCTTGGTCCTGTAGGGAAAGATGAGCGGGGAAACCATCTGCATCAAGTTTAGAAACTATTTCCTGCTTCAATTTCTCATAATAAACCTGCTTACCATTATTCAACTTTTCCATGTGATGAGAAGAAAGGTTAAGAATAGTAGAAAATACCATTGCCGGTGTGGCAGAAGCAGAATTCATATAACGTTCTCTAATAGAATGAATACCATTGGCATCCTCTTGTATCTTATCAAGAACGGCGAAAAGCCTTCCGCAAAGATACCCTTGATTTTGATTTTCTTTGTCCAACATAATACTTATTTTTTTATCGTTGTTATTACTTTTTCTGTTCAGATATGCTTTTATTATGGCCGCACGTACAATTGTGACAGACTGCTCTGCACGTATGCGTCGAATGCATGCTTGGAATAAAGATATGGGATATGACAATCCCTGAAAAATGCTTTTAACAACAGCATCGGGCAGATTGGGAGTAGCGTCACTTGATTTTCCGCCGAGTGTCACACTGCCAAGCATTGAATGTAATCCCACATACGGTTTCTTATCCTTCCGTGTATCTATTATCTCCATATCGTCAAAATGTCTGCTTATCAAGCCTGCAAACTCACGTAAAGGCACTTCACTCCAATATACAACTGCAATTCTTGCAGAATTGGGAGCCAGACCTAAGATGAAGAATTTATCATCCTTATTTGCATGCAGCTTACCATTATAAACAGACATGAATGTATCATGCACCAATTTAATCCGTCTGTTAGGATCATCCTCATTAATCTCGGACTTTCCTAACAAAGAGAACAAGCTCTCCTCTGTCTTCTTTGAGGCGTCACTATCAGACGAAGCCCAGAAAAGGAAAGTGCGTGTTCCTATCATAAATTTATTGCGAGAATCCTTAGACAACATCGCATTGAGCGCCGTGGTGTACGCAAACTCCGCTTCCTCTGAAATAGGCGCGTTTAATCCTTTTGATTTTCCATAAGAATCATATCCGGAATTTACTTGAAATGCGACAAGTTTTGCAGTTGCCTGGCTACCCGGTATCATTGTCGCAGTTGTCACCTCTACCGGATTTGCCTTCTTTCCTGTCACAAGACAATATGTCTGTCCTGCCACATTTTCATTCATCTCTAAATCCATCAATTCCTTTTTAGAGGCAACTATATCCATATCTCCTTCGATGCGGAAAGAAAATATTGAATATTTCTTATTGAGATTTTTAATAACATCATCCCAAAGTCTATCCTGCATCATGACCTTAATTATCTCTGAGTGGTCTTGCTGATAAAAAGCGTAGACCGCCTTCATATCTTTGTTGTCAGGATGCTTCTCGTATATATCTTTTATTTTGGCTTTAAATACATCAAAATATTTACGCATGCCTTGTGCATCTCCTTTATTGGAGTAACCAAACACATATTGACTGTTATCATAAAGACAGTTAGCCACCGGAGCGCTCGATCTGCCGACACTCTTCTTCACAAGAAACTGCTGCGCAGACTTTTTGTCTATACGTCTGTCCTCAAAACGTATAAACTTGCCTTCATTGCTTATTACAATTATAAAACCAATTTCTTTCAATTCCATGCCCGGTGCAGGCAGGTTTCCACACCTATTATAATAGTCATACAATGCTTTCAGTATCATCTTAACACCTCCTTGCTATCTTTTTCGGGTACGACAATAACGCCATGTCTCATCACCGCGCGATAAAACATTGCTTCAGGATTCTTGGGATTATCGTCAAAATCCATGTCATAAAGCATGATTCCAAAATCCCTGTCTTCCTGCATAGGCGGCACAAGACTGTCGTTACTGTCAACATATCTCCAGTTGGCAGCAAATTCACGACACCCAAGATACGGCTGAGTAAAACACTGGCCTTGTGATGCCCTACGTTCAAACATCTGATAATATTTCATCGGATTTTCATCGTTTGTCGGCTCATGCTTGACAAAAGCTTCCTTCGGGCGGTCCTTAACAGGAATAAAGACCAGCTTTGCATAAATCCGATAACGTACATCCTTTAAAAGCAAAGAGTTTTTCTGTTGACGCTTGTCTTCTATATATATTGATGACCTACCTGCCAACGCACCGACTTCATTTCTTCTGACAGAAGTCCACCTTATAGGATTAATCACTTCAATCTTAGTCACTTGCCACCGCATGGCATAACGTTTGAACAGTATTGCTTCAAAGATGGCACGCGCAGCCGATGGAGTTATTACGTCATAACTCACACGCTCAACCTTCAATTCGGGCCGTGTGAAGCAAGCCCAATCGCCCCACACTTCCAAACAATATTCTTTATCAGTATATTCCATATTATACATTTATTTTTTCATTTGTATCTTATTATCTTAAATTTCATGAATGACAACATCTCACGCTATATCAATAATTCCATTCCTATATTGTCAAAATCTCATCCATCCAATGATTGCCAAGACTAAGGCCAGTGTAACGATTATATTGTGCGCTGTCTGACAACACATATATTCCTTCAAGTATCTCATCAACCATTCCATATTGGCACAGTTTATTAAAATCCTGGCGCTTAACACTTACGGTGAATTGCGCAAGCTGCTTCATTAAAGCATAAGTACATCCCGATTCTTTCAATTGTCCAACAAGGTCTATACTATTCTTCCAATTAACAATAACACTTACCCCATCATCCTCTATAAGTTTAAATGCTTCGGCTGCTTTTTCAAAGCACAATTCTCCATATTTATAAAGATAATCTTTAATACCTTTTTTATCAAACGTACTTTTGTTTGAATACAAATATCTGAAATACATTTTCATTACGTCCGGAGAGAACCAGTCACTGTCTGCCGGCAAATTAAGCCGTGCATTGTTCGCATCCTTTATCGCTCCGAACGGAATACGATTTTCACCAGAAAGGCTGAAAACCACAGTAAGACCGACAGCATTACGACCTTCACGGTTACATCTTCCGGCAGCCTGCAATACGGAGTCAAGCCCGGCCTCCTGACGGAACACCACAGGAAAATCGATGTCTACGCCCGCCTCAACAAGCTGGGTTGCCACCACTCTGACAACAGATTGAGAATCATCGTTCAATATATTTTTTATCTCTGATATTGTTTCCCGGATATGTGCCGGACACATCATTCTCGAAAGATGAAGTTTTACGCCCTCATCCGGCAAACGGTCATACAATTCTTTAGCATCCTTTCGGGTATTCACGACACACAACACCTTATTATATTCTGCCAACATCGCAGCCATCTCTTCATATGTTCTGCCTTTATCATCTATTCTTATGCTCACACGGCAAAGCCTGTCATGCAGTTTATAGTCAGCAGGAATGATTTCTGTTATATTGTCTATTCCTTTAAAACCGACCAGAGGATTCGAACCCTCAATCAAACCACTAAGCACAGGTTGACTCGCAGTGGTAAACAATACAGACACTCCAAACATTTCCCGATAAGCCTTCAAAGCGTCGACTATCGGCTGCAAAAAATCTGTCGGTAAGGTTTGTACCTCATCCAATATGATGACAGAATCTACTATGTTATGCAACTTTCTGCAAGCTGACGGTTTGTTACTGAACATCGACTCAAATAGTTGTACGTTTGTAGTAACTATAATCGGGTAATCCCAATTTTCTGTAGCAAGCATTATCTTTTCGCGTACAGCCTCATCCCTGACATCATCAGGATTAAAGTTGCTATGATGCTCCAATACATTATCCTCGCCGAAAATCTTTTTCAGAAGGCCCGCCGTCTGCACGATTATGCTGGTATATGGTATTGCGATGATGATACGCTCCATTGAATTTTGGACAGCATGCCTCATCGCCCACAATAATGAAGACAATGTTTTTCCTCCACCTGTCGGAACTGTAAGGCTATAAAATCCTTTCTCACCAAAAGATGCGCTGTAGCATCTTTCCTGTACCTGTCTGCGGATTCGGTTCACATCCGTATCGGCAGCTTTAGTCTGCAATTCATACAGATATGATTCCAGCCTTGGCAACAACTCTGCTATCTTTGTAGTGCATCCACGCTTCGACCACGCATCCTCATTCATGAACCGTTCTGTGTCAAGTCTGTCTGCATCAACAAGACAAGAGAACAACATACGGGAAAGGTGATGAAAATGTTTAAGCTCCACTCCGTACTTTGCAAAAGACGATTCACTGAATTCTTTGAACAACAGAGACTTGTCTATGTTTAATCCTTCCACACTTATTTCTTCAGGTATCTGCCGTTCTTCCAGGATACATTCCAACTCCGGATAATCGTGCAGCCCTGTATGGTGGGAGATTATCTGATTTGAAAGAAGATTCACGACATCTTTACCTAAAAGCTTATTAGCCAGCAACCCACCGACAAAAGCATGGTTATGATCCCTGAAATTCTTTCTGTCTTCAACCGGCAGGCCGTTTTCCAGACGGATATATTGCTGGAATGCATCTCGTTCTTTTCCTTTATCGTGCAGGTGTCCAAGCGTATCTCCCCAAGCTGGAAGTCCGAATTTACCGGAAAATTCAGCAGCAAATCTTGCCACCCCGTTCTGATGTTCGTCGTTTGTCTGTATCACCCATTCACCATTTTCCTCTTTTTGATAAAGATGTGATATAAATATATTTTCGTCTATAGTACGGCTGTTTTCATCCATAGTATAACTGTAAATAATTAAGCTGTAGTTTATTTAGATTGTCCGATATTATTTAAGGTATAGACTTATCCATCCGTTCACAACATTAAATATATAATGTTGCGTTATGGTTTCAATATGACAACTTTGTCAATAAATACAAATTTAATAAATAAAACCATACGTTACAACACGATTGCATATATTTAATGTTAGTTCTATGCTGTATTATATAATAAGCTGTGTCTTGTCCTGTATCTATAAACTTCATACCGGCACTACGTTTCACTGTCCGTGATACAGACCATTTTAAGCTGCGACTTGGACAATTTTCAGGACTCGATAAAGGCTCTTTGAAAACAAGGCGTATGCTTTATCTCTTTCAATATATTTAATTGCATATAACTTACGCTGTTTTAATGGTTTGTAATTGATAAATAAATGCTAACTTTGGAGGACAATGATATTTTGTGCTAAAAACACAATTTATTTATCATAAAACTCAAGATAAATTCACAAAAGAATACAACAAGACATATCTATCAACTGAAACAATATGAACAGAATAATAGTTGTGACGGGCGGCGCAAACGGAATAGGACGCTGCATAACCGAACTTTTCGCATCGAAGGGCGACACGGTGTATTTCATCGACGCAGACCGCGACGCCACCGAGGCACAGACCGAGAGGATGCGCGGCCGCGGATGGGACGTCTGCGGATATGTAGGCGACGTGGCGGAAAAGGAGGAACTGGAGAAGTTCGCTGCCATGGTGCTCGACAAACACCCCGAAGGTATACACTGCCTCATCAACAACGCGTGCCTGATGAAGGGCGGAGTGCTGAGCGGATGCTCCTACGACGACTTCATGTATGTGCAGCGTGTAGGTGTGGCAGCACCCTATTGGCTCGCCAGTCTGTTCAAGAACCATTTTCAGGGACTCGGCTCCATAGTCAACATATCGTCCACACGGGCGTTCCAGTCGCAGGCCGACACAGAGAGCTACACGGCTGCCAAAGGCGGCATAACGGCACTCACACACGGGTTGGCGGTGAGCCTTGCGGGCGTGGCGAGAGTAAACTCCATCGCTCCGGGATGGATAGACACAGGCGCATGGAACTCCGACAGCTACGCACCGCAATACAGTCACGGCGACACGGCGCAGCATCCGTCGGGCCGTGTGGGCGAACCCGGCGACATAGCACGTGTAGTTGAGTTTCTGTGCGACCCGCGCAACTCATTCATCAACGGCGAGAACATAACGGTGGACGGCGGCATGAGCCGGCTGATGATATATCACGACGACTGCGGATGGACCTACGACGACGGCAAGGAAGGTAAACCAGACGACGCCGACAGACAATAGTCCACACCGCGCAATACCGAGACAATACACCGACAAAACAAGAAAATATGAAACGAATCAGAATAACAGTGATGAGAAAGGTGTGTCACCGCGACCTCATGGAGCGGTATGAAAACCCTATAGAGCACGCCTGCGACATGGAGGAAGGCCAGGTGTTCATAGCCGAAGGATGGCAGAAGCCCGAAGGATTGTGCGAGAGCGCCTGGCAGAGCATGTCGCCCTTCGTCATGGCTCTGGCTCACGGAGGCGGCGACTTCTACGACGGTTGGATGAAAAACAAACATTCGGCCATGATATCGTGCAACGACGGATTCCGTCCGGTGAGCTTCCTCATAGAGGTGGTGGAATGATGCCGCCACGCATATAATATAATAATGTATATAAAGAGAAAGGAGAAATATATCATGTTGGCATATACTTACATCGAGAAAGGGCACTTCGAAATGAGAGAAAAAACCGTGCCCGAACTGAAAGATCCTCGCGACGCCATTGTGCGCGTGACGCTTGGAAGCATCTGCACGAGCGACCTGCACATCAAACACGGCAGTGTGCCGCGGGCTGTACCGGGCATAACCGTAGGCCACGAAATGGTTGGCATAGTGGAAAAGACAGGCGAGGAGGTGAAGAATGTGAAACCTGGCGACCGCGTAACGGTGAACGTGGAGACCTATTGCGGCGAATGTTTCTTCTGCCGCAAGGGTTACGTGAACAACTGCGAGGACCCCGACGGAGGCTGGGCTCTGGGATGTCGCATCGACGGAGGGCAGGCGGAGTATGTTCGTGTGCCGCACGCTGACCAGGGACTGAACCGCATACCCGACGGCGTGAGCGACGAACAGGCTCTCTTCACAGGCGACATTCTCGCCACAGGATTCTGGGCTGCGCGCATATCGGAGATAACTCCGGACGACACGGTGCTCATCATCGGTGCCGGACCGACGGGCATCTGCACCCTGCTGTGCGTCATGCTGAAGACGCCACGGCGCATCATCGTGTGTGAGAAGTCGGAAGAGCGTGCGGCATTCGTACGCAGTCACTATCCCGACGTGCTCGTCACCGGACCGGACGATTGCCTGGAGTTTGTCAGAAAGAACAGCAGTCACGGCGGTGCAGACGTGGTGATTGAGGTGGCGGGGGCCGACGACACGTTCCGCCTTGCGTGGCAATGCGCGCGTCCCAACGCCATTGTTACGGTGGTGGCTCTGTACGACCGTCCGCAGACGCTGCCCCTGCCCGACATGTACGGCAAGAATCTCACGTTCAAGACAGGCGGCGTTGACGGCTGCGATTGCGAGGAGATACTGTGCCTAATAGCCGAGGGCAAGATTGACACCACACCGCTCATCACCCACCGTTTCGGCCTGTCGCAGATAGAAGAGGCCTACAGCGTGTTTGAAAACCGGCTGGACGGGGTGATAAAAGTGGCCGTGAGCAACGACCAAAAACACAATAACGTATAAACAAAAAACGACACCCGCCCACCCTTCTGAAGAAAACAGGACGCGGCGGGGCGCAAAGAACAATCAGAATAAAACAGAACAAATCATGAGAAAGAACTTCGGAACAAAGACATGGCTCTATCCCATGCCCGTATTCATCGTAGCAGCTTACGACGAGGAAGGCCGCCCGAACGTGATGAACGCCGCATGGGGAGGCATCAACACCGACGACACAATAGGTCTGTGCCTGTCGGAAGGCCACAAGACAACACATAACATTCTCGCCACAAAGGCATTCACGGTAAGCATGGGCACGGCCGACACCGTGGCGCAGTGCGACTACGTAGGCATAGTTTCGGGCAACAAGGAGCCTGACAAGTTTGCAAAGGCAGGCTTCCACGCCGTGAAGTCCGAATTTGTCAACGCTCCACTGATAGCCGAACTGCCCATGACGCTGGAGTGCGAACTGCTGACCTACGACAAAGAGAGCTGCTACATGACGGGCCGTATAGTGAACATCTCGGCCGACGAGGCGGTAATAGGCGACGACGGAAAGATTGATGTATTCAAGCTGAGACCCATCACCTACGACCCGATACACCACAACTATATTGCCCTTGGCGAGAAAGCAGGCAACGCTTTCTCCGACGGCAAGGCTTTGAAGTAAACGCTGCGGCCTTCGTGCGGGACGATAATTGTCGCCCTGCACGAAGGTCACGGCTCATTTTTCCTTATCACCGAAAAACTTTTTCCTGTAATACGACCCTGCCGTATAGAGCGCGGCGGCCGGATTGTTGCCCGTCACGCGGTCCTTGGTCACAAGTGTTGTGACGTAAGCGTCGGAGTATTTGTAGAACAGACTGTCGTGGCCCACACAAAGACCAATCACCACATTGAGGTCGGTGTGGGCTTCGTTGAGCAGCCGCGCCTGCAGTATGGGGTTGCACATCGCCGCACCTATGCTCTCACACTCGGCCGGAATGCCCATCGAGGTCTTCGGTTTGCCGGCCACCTTGCATATCACCGAGTAGGCCTCGAAGCCGTTGGCCCGGAGTATGCGGGCGAAGATGCGCGCCTCGTTTATCAGTCCTATGCAATTGGCAATGCCTATGCGGTGAGCCCCTATCTTGCGGGCGAACTCCATTATTTCCTGCACACGTGTCCATCGGCAGTAACCTTCATACTCCACTTCGGCACTGGCAACCATCACTTCACGGTTGCGTCCTTCGTCGTAACGTTCGAGTGCCCACTGCATGTCTTCCTCTTTCAGATTGGTGGTGAGGCAGAAGTCGGGATAAGTGCGGTTCTTGTACTTGCAGTTCTGCGTGCCGCAGTCCACGCAACTGTGTGTCATTTCCTTCTCCATATTTTCTCTTTTTTCTGTTGTTGCCGGCCTTTCGTGCCGTACGTTGCCATGTGCCGGCCGGCGCGACAGCGGCATACGGCAGCCTTCATCATGCAAAGATACATCTATTATTCATACTTTTCACCGATCCTGCTGTGTTTTACACTGACATACCATTCTGCTTTTCACTTCCCCACCGCATTATCCGGACATAACGGCCAAGGCCACGTGCAACCGTCACATACATGTTCCGGCTGCATCTGAAGGCCCGCTCCGCCACATGTATGCGCCACCGCATCATGACGGTTGCGCCACACCCGATTTGACATAATGTGCTAAAACATATTAAAATAGTATATACTCATATTTGCGTATTGAAAAAATCGATATATTTGCGGCTGTATTCGCGCATGCAGAAATATCTGTTACAACAGAAGACAACGAAGCGACAAGTACAAGACTACGTATTCATTCAGAAGTTTATTAACTGTTTCACAAACCAATTCATCTCAAACCAAAACTATTATGAACAAGATTTTGTCAACAGCCGCCATGCTCGCACTGGTTGCATGCGGCCCGAAAAGCGGAATCAACGGTGCAGACTTAGTAGGAAACTGGATTGAAGTAATGCCGGGAAGTCCGCACATCGTACAGGGAATGACACTCAACGAGGACGGCAGCGCCGCATCCATCGGCATGGCTACATTGCTCTATGAGAAATGGCAACAGGCCGACGGAAAGATTGTTCTGAGCGGAAAAAGCATCGGAAACGGGCAGACTATTGAGTTTGACGATACATTCAACATAGTGAAACATACGGCTGACACTCTCATATTAGGCAAGAACGAGACATTCAGACTGACATACGTGAAGACGGAAGACCCGAACGGAGTGAAACCATTCAACGTTCTCGACTCCCTGAAACAGAATCCTGACGCCGGAAAAGTTGTGACAGAGGTTTATAAAGGTACGCTTCCCGCCGCTTCGTGTCCGGGAATAGAATACACCGTAAACATATCCCACCAGGAACACAGCGGCGACGGTGTGTTCCATGCCACACTCAATTATCTTGAAGCAGAGGAAGGCCAGGACCGCAGCTATGAGGTTTACGGCAGACAGTACACACTGAAAGGCGACAAGGCCGACAAGAATTCCACCGTCATACAGCTCATATCCTTCGACGGAAAAGAGACAATGAACTTCCGCAAACTCGACGGTAAGATACAGATGCTCGATAAAGAAATGGCACCGATCGATTCAAAACTGAACTACACACTCACCCTTCAGAAATAAGCAGAGGGGCGCATACGTCTCATAAACGGCAGACCGCAATCAGGCATATACAGCAGAAACGGATTGTGGTCTGTCTTTTTTTATTATACGTGAAAGTGCTTACCACCTTACGCATCTGCATTCCGCCCATCCGCAAATGCCTCGGTTTTCATTTACATCTTTCACCGACCGGTTTAACGTAAACGGCCTGTCAGCTGCCCGCACAGTGGTTTTCCCACGTACACCATACGCTTCTTCATGCCGTAAAAATGTTCTACCGGACAAAAAAGAGCCCCAATAGAAAATCAATGTGGATTGATACCGTTGTGTAAGCCTGCCTTTTCAGTCTCGGATAAGTATTGTCCGTCTCTGTCCGGATGCCCCCTGCAAGCGCTCTTTCAGATTGTAAGCATGTTGCGGTTTTTCCGTCTGAGTTTTCTGTTCTACCCCGTTTATTTTTCGCGAATTTGCGCGCTGACTCTCCTTCGGACGCAAATTCGCGAAAAATAAGAGCCTTGTGCAAACATCTGTATGCCAACAACTTACATCCGACAGTGATTTTTTCATCGTACGAAATGCACCGTTTCAGCCTCCGATATGGCCTGTTTCAGGGCCTGATATGCGCAATATCGCACCATGATACGGACCATATCGGAGGCTGAAACGGGCATAACCGGAACGTCATACGGATTATTCCAGACTACTGTACAGGATATATGAAAAGACGGTATAAGCCGAAACAGGCTTTTATACGACGGATTTAACATTCCTTTACATCTATTTCCCGAATTTATTTTGTCAAAAAAAGTCAAGAAAAACTGTAAGTCCGCCGCCCAGGTTTTCTTTTAAAAAGCCGGAATCGGGCGTTATTATAAACACCAGAAACCCTCACATGTCGTGCGGCGATGGTCAGACAGTTGCGTCAACACTTATTTCCCTTCACGTGATGCCCGCACGGTCCGTGCCGACACAAACAGTAAGGACGGTTTACCGACTTCAGTAATGATTTACTAATAAAACCAAGTCCTCACCGAATTTCTGCCGGGACCATAAAAAATCAATGGTTTGAAAATAAATGACAATCAAAAGGCTGTATTATAAAAATATATGTATATTTGCTCCGTAATAGTTCACCCGCAAGCTTATAAAGCGATGGCAACATATTACATTGTCACTTACATAAACACAAAAGAATTATGAAAACCATAAAAAAATATTATGTTGCGCCTGCATGCAATATAATAAAGATGGAAACAATGCAGTTTTTATGCGCCAGCCCGCAGCCGGAAGGTTCTTCCACGCACGAAGACCTTGATGAGGAAGAAGACAATTATGAATGGTAATTATATGAAAAGGAAATTTCTTTTTATACACTTGCTGTGCCTGGTGTGCCTTTCCACTCTGTTCGTTTCATGCTCTGAGGACGAACAGCAGGCAGGCCCTTCTCAGGAGAAAGTATGGATGTCGTTTTCCGCAGGGTCAAATGCCATGACCTTCAGCATACTGACCGAAGGCAACAAGATACTGTGGGAAGCAGGAGACGCCATTTCTCTTTTTGACCCGACGGGACAGAACAATGAGTTCACGACAGCGCAAGGCGGAGCCGCCGTAACCTTCACCGGCAAGACTACAGAGGCAGACGGCAACTACTACGCCCTGTATCCGTACGACAAGGATGCGACAATCAGCGGCACACAGATAAGCACCACCCTGCCCGGAGTGCAGGAACCAAGAGCCGGAAGCTTTGCGCAGGGACTCAATCCCTCGGTTGCCGTAGCCGACGCAAACAGGAATCTGTATTTCAGAAACGTGTGCGCTGTGGTGAAATTCACACTCGACTCTGAAAGCGAAGTCATAAGAAGCGTGCGTCTGAGCGGCAACAACGGAGAGGCGCTGGCCGGTCCTGTCAAGGCCGATGTGGCAGCAAGCGACCCCGTGGCCGTCACAGCCGACAATGCGAGCGCTGTGAAAGAAATAGAACTGGCGGGCGAATTCACCACTGGCAACACCTATTACATCATTGCATTACCGGGAACTCTCAGCAACGGACTCACCCTGAAACTCTACAATGACAAAGGAATGATGTTCCAGCGCAAAGGTTCGAGCAAGGCCACTCTCACCGCCGGACGTGTTCTGAACCTGGGAACAATAAAGCCGACATCCTTCCAGGTGCCAGCATGCGGCGCTGTCAAGATAGACGGAGTGTATCACATTTACAATGCGGAAGGCCTGGAATGCTGGAGAGCACAGTCCGACTGTCTGAACAGCAAAGCCGTGCTTGAAGCAGACATCGACATGAACGGTGTCACATGGACACCGCTGGGAAGCGACATGCAGAACGGTTTCGCAGGCGATTTCAACGGCAACGGCAAGACCATATCAAATCTTACCGTAAGCAATGATGCCAATGCTGGTTTCTTCGGAGGGCTTTCGGCCGGTGCGAAAGTACACGACGTAACCTTCACCAATGCCAATGTAAGCGGAAAAACTTACGTGGGCACCGTGGCAGGAGCGAACCTCGGAATAATAGATAACTGCAAAGTGAACAATTCAGAAATCACCGGACAGTATGCCGGAGCTATCACCGGCAACAACAGTGTGCAGGTGAACAAGTGTCTTGTTTCGGACACAAAGGTGATCGCATCCACCGCAGCCGGAGGCATAGCAGGCACAAGTCACGGAAAAGTGGAATACTGTTCTGTCACCGGAAACAGCATCATCTCATCAAGTGAGAGAAACAGCCGTGCCGGAGGAATCGTAGGACAGACCACCGAGGAAGGCGGCATCACCACAAGCGGACGCCTGCTCAAGTGTGCGACAGACGGAATAATGGTGTCCGGATCGATGGCCGGCGGCATAGCAGGCGAGAACGGATTCGGCACGATAGCGCAGTGCGTGGCCAACAACATCAAGGTGACCCACAACTCAACAGACAAAAGTGCCAGACTGGGCGGCGTAGTCGGATACAACTCAAGAGGCGATGTCGTTGCGTGCTATTCTGCATTTTCCACTGTCGGAACCGATGGCATAGTTTCCGAATCGATGGGTGGCATCGTCGGATACAACTACACCAGCAAAGCCTATATCTACGGATGCTATTCCACCCACATCACCTTCGCAGGAAGTGTAAGCGGCACCGAATCAGGCATCGGCGCCATCGCAGGATATTCGAGCGGCTATGTCATTTCATGCTACGCAATCCTTCCCGACGGAGTAAGTGGCATAAACCTTACTACAGGTCAGGGCACGATAAAAAATTGCGTACAGATTGGAAGCAATGATTTCAACACTCTCATAACTGGAGTTCAAGACCTTACCGCAACCGACGGAACAGTATGGAAAGCGGAGAACATCTGGAAACTGACCCAAACAGGATCATATCCAGAAATACAGGCTGAATACATCGGAGAATAACAATAATCCAAAAAAGTAAGGTTCTTCCGAAATTTGGAGTGAAAAGTTATGTATAAA
>ULVO01040037.1_pt1 | contig 28849 bp, 18 predicted proteins | sample 1959521 | NCBI WGS metagenome assembly ULVO01 (sample SAMEA4835788, study PRJEB28245) | human gut metagenome | biome: gut microbiome; material: fecal sample | place: Denmark | collected 2008
GGAAAGCGAAACGCACTTTTTCGGACTATGATACAGGGTATATGAAAAGCCCGTATGCCCCAAAACGGCCTCCGATACGCCGTATTTAACATCCATTCACACCTCTTTTGCAAAAATATTTTGTCAAAATCGAGTCAAGAAAAATTGTAAGCCAGTCGCTTGAGTTTCCTTCAAACGGACTGATATTATTCTTAAAATACATACATATATCTCTTTTAAAATTACGTGATTTCTTCTTATATATTCCGGGATTATTCCTGAAAAACACCGCCACTGGGCGTGAGGCAGAACAAGACAAATATGCCCCTATCATGCGGATATAATCCGCCGATTGCGCAGCATGGTTTTTATTATTATCCTATGTGGATTTATCGTCATCCCACACAATGCCCCGTCACGTCTCACGTAACAACCTGTTGCCCGTAAGTTCTCAATCATCCTGCACCGCATCCAGAACAAGCCCCGTCTCAGACGCACCCATACCGGGCAGCACGCATGCCGGCGTCTTTATGCGATTCATATCCGTCAGACAATCAGACATCTTCTGCCGTCACGACAATGCGCCGGCGGCCACGATACGGACTCGCCACCGCTATTCCGCGCCACGTGCAGGGCGTGCAAGACATATCATATATTTCACGAAACATCCTCATTTCCATATTCTTACACCAACGCCCCGACATAAACACACAACATCACGAGAAAAGTATAATAAGACGACAAAATAGTATCTGAAAACCTCCGGCATATCCGTTAATTTTGCATCCGGAACTCTAAACAACAATTTTATACTAATCTAAAAAAACAAGATGTTTATGAAACAAAAAATTCTACTTGCCGTCTTGTCACTGCTCTGCGCCACATTCGCGAAAGCTGCGACAATAGACGTAAAGACCAATCTGTGGACCGGAATACAGGAAATTACCGACGCATGGGGCGGCGCACAGGCTATAGGAGCCGACAAGCTGTCGCAGGTTGCAGCCGGCGACGAGATTGCGATAACCGTCACCGCCATATCGCAGACAGCCGATTATCCGCAGATATCACTGCGTAAGACTGAGGGATGGGCACAGTTTGAACCGCCCGTAGGAGTATTGTTGTCACAAGACAACGTCCTGCCTTACGAGGCACGCATAATCCTTACCGAGGATGTCGCCGCAGAGCTGAAAGCCAACGGATGCGTGATAACCGGATGCGGATTCACGATGGAGAGCATAGACCTCGTACAGAAAAAAGAACTGGGCGAGGGAGAGAAAGGCAATCCGGTGCACAACGTGTGGACTGGCAACAAGAAAATAGACTGGTCGGCAGGCGTGACAGACGGATGGCTCGCCGTGCCTTCATCGTCGTTCTCCGAGGCTCAGACAGGCTGGAAGGTGCGTTTCAACTTCTCCGGGCTCGCCATCGGCGCGCAGGGACACATATCCACAGGCAGCTGGCAGGATATGCCCGACGCCACAGAATACCTGTCTCTCACGGCATCTTATTTCGAGTTCGACATCACCGACGCCATGCTCGCCGAACTGCAGGGCAACGGATGTGTTGTATCAGGCATAGGATTCACCCTGACAGGCATCGACCTCATCGACCCTACTCAGATTCCAGCGTTTGTATGCACACTCGACAACAGCAGCGTGAAATGCTGGGAGAAGGGCGAGCAACCGCAGATAAGCGTCACCATACAGAGCCTCGAGGCCAAGGACATGACCACTACCGTAAGTCTGAAACTGAGAACCGACAAATATGAGGACGTGACAACCGACAGCAAGGAAGTGACCGTCGCCGCCGGAGAGACACAGACCGTGACGTTCCCTCTTACTCTCACACCGGGCTTCTATCACGCCGTGGTGGAAGCGAACCACAGTCTGCTGCGCGACTTCAACATAGGTTACGACCCTACGTCCATCGTCTCAGAACCCGACATGCAGCCGGACTTCAACGAGTTCTGGACCAAAGCCAAAGCCGACCTCGTAGCCGTAGCACCCGAATACAAACTGACCAAGATAGAAGAGAAATCGACCGCAAAGCGCAACGTGTATCTCGTAGAGATGAAATCTGTGGACAACGGCGACGGACAGCCCGTCACCATACGCGGCTACTACGCCGAGCCGGTGGCTGAAGGCACTTATCCCGTGCTTATAACCCAGAACGGTTACGACAGCGACACGTCCTCAGAGCCATGGTGCCCGGAAGGCGACAGCAACCCTGAGTGGATAGAACTCGTGATGAGCAACCGCGGACAGCTGATAAACAACCGCGAGCCATACAAGGATGAAAACAGCTTCTACGGCGACTGGTTCGCCTATAACTTCGGCAACAATGACACATACTATTACCGCGGTGCATACATGGACGTGGTGCGTTCAATCGACTTCATCTGCTCACGCGACAAAGCCCAGAAGGACAATATCTTCATGACCGGCGGCTCACAGGGCGGAGCGTTCACGATAGCCGGCGCCGCTCTCGACAACCGACTGAACGCCATCGCTCCGAGCATACAGTTCATGGGCGACTTCCCCGACTATTTCCAGGTGGGAGCATGGCCTGCCTCCGTGGCAAGAGAGAAACAAAACGAGCTCGGAATGGACGACGGAGAGATGTACAGATTCCTTTCCTACTTCGACACCAAGAATCTCGCAACGCTCGTCATCTGCCCGGTCATCACGGCCATCGGACTGCAAGACCCGATATGTCCGCCGCACACCAACTTCGCGCCATACAACAACCTGAAGGTCGGCGACCGTCAATATGTGGTGAACACAGAGTGCCAGCACGAGACTCCTGCCGAATGGTATAACATCTGCATGGACTTCTTCAAGGCACACATGAATGCCGGCGGAACCGACGGAATAAGCGACACGACAACCGCTGACGATGCGGCAGCCGACGGACAGGCTTATAATCTCTCAGGAATGCGCGTCGGCAACGATCACAAAGGCATCATTATTGTTGACGGAAAAAAATACCTATGGAAATAAATATATATAAATAAAGTGCCGACATACGCCATGAAAGCGGAACCGGACATCGCTCCACAGCCTGCCGAAGACTGCGGGCGGGCCTACGGTCCCGCTTTCTTTTTATGTATGTCAGCACACGTCTGATACCGCCACAACACGACTGCAACAACAATTTCACGCATTATTAGCACGCGCCTTTGCCCCCATATCAGAAAAAAGTAGTAACTTCGCAGCCGAATTCAATTAAATACGTATTTAAGAAATGTCATTAAAATGTGGTATCGTCGGATTGCCTAACGTTGGCAAATCGACTCTTTTCAACTGTCTGTCGAACGCTAAGGCACAGGCAGCCAACTTTCCTTTCTGCACCATCGAGCCCAATGTGGGCGTGATAACAGTGCCCGACGAGAGGCTCACACGCCTCGCCGAGATAGTACATCCGGGACGCATAGTGCCCGCTACATGCGAGATTGTGGACATAGCCGGACTGGTGAAGGGCGCAAGCAAGGGCGAAGGACTGGGCAACAAGTTCCTGGGCAACATACGTGAGACCGACGCCATAATACATGTGCTGCGCTGCTTCGACGACGACAACATCGTGCGCGAGGGCGGTGCCGCAGTAAACCCGCTGGAAGACAAGGAGATAATAGACACCGAGCTGCAGCTCAAGGACCTCGAGACAATAGAGAGCCAGCTCGCAAAACAACAGAAAGTGGCATCGGTAGGAGGCAACAAGGACGCCAAGATAGCCGTCGGCGTGCTCGAGGCTTACAAGGCTGCACTCGACAAAGGACTCAATGCCCGCACCGTGACTTTCGAGAGCAAGGAGGAGCTTAAGGTCGCTCACGACCTGTTCCTGCTCACTGCCAAGCCGGTACTCTACGTGTGCAACGTGGACGAAGCAAGTGCGAAGACCGGCAACAAATATTCTGACGCCGTGGCTGAAGTGGCAAAGGCAGAAGGCGCCGAGATGCTCGTCATAGCTGCAAAGACCGAGGAGGACATCGCCGGACTCGACACCTACGAGGACAAGCAAATGTTTCTCGAGGAGCTCGGACTGGAGGAGAGCGGCGTGAACCGTCTGATAAAGAAAGCCTACGCGCTGCTCAATCTCGAGACATTCATCACCGCCGGCGAGATGGAGGTGAAGGCTTGGACCTATCACAAGGGCTGGAAGGCTCCGCAGTGTGCCGGAGTGATACACACCGACTTCGAGAAAGGATTCATCCGTGCAGAGGTAATCAAGTACGAGGACTACATAAAATATGGTTCGGAAGCAGCTGTGCGTGAGGCCGGAAAGCTTGCCATCGAGGGCAAGGACTACGAAGTACAGGACGGCGACATAATGCACTTCCGCTTCAACGTCTGAACATCCACACAACCGCAGCATACGCAAGGCCGTGAGCCTCACGCAGACTGAACACAAGAAAACCAACCACACAAACAGCAACTTATGAACGCAAACCTATCATACATACTGTGGAACCCGGACGACACGGCGCTCCGCATAGGCAGCTTCGCCATGCACTGGTATTCGCTCTGCTGGCTCATCGGACTTGTCCTGGCCTATCTCATCGTAAGAAGGCTGTATAAGGAACAGAAGATAAAGGACGAGCTGTTCGACCCGCTGTTCCTCTACTGCTTCATCGGAATACTCGTCGGAGCACGCCTTGGACACTGTCTGTTCTATCAGCCCGACGTATATCTCTCCTCGTGGAAACACTTCGTAGAGATGTTCCTGCCCATCGAGTTCACCGGAAACAGCGGATGGCACTTCACAGGCTACCGCGGTCTGGCGTCGCACGGCGGCACATTCGGACTGATGATAGCCCTCTGGCTCTATGTAAGAAGGACCAAGCTGAACATCTGGCGCGTGCTAGACAACATAGCGATAGCCACACCTGCCACGGCGTTCTTCATCCGTATAGGCAACCTTATGAACTCCGAGATAATCGGCAAGCCGACAGACGTGCCATGGGCGTTCATCTTCGAGCAGGTGGATATGCTGCCCCGCCATCCCGGACAGCTCTACGAGGCACTGGCCTACGCCGTGCTCATGTTCATCGGATGGGCTCTCTACCGCCGCCGTCCGCAGCGTGTGGGCACAGGTTTCTTCTTCGGACTCTGCCTGACATACATCTTCACGGCGCGCTTCCTCATCGAGTTCACCAAGGAGATACAGGAACCTTTCGAGGCCGCGCTGCCCATAAACATGGGTCAGATACTCAGTCTGCCGTTCATAGCCATAGGCATCGCCTGCATGGCGGGTGGCAAATGGATGAAGCGGTTGGGTGCGGAGAAGTGACGGAAAGAACTGTCCGGCAACACCACCGGAACAGGAACATATACAGAAAACAAGAGAAATTAGGGGAAATTTTCAGAAAATTTCCCCTAATTTCCGTATATACGTGTATCCGTATGGCGCAGACAACGCATCAACAGCCTTTCTGATGATGCGCGAAACAATGCTTATCACGGCTTTTCAGACATTCAACGTGAAGTTTATAAGGAAAGCATGCACAAATGGCCCAGACGGGCTTAAAATGCCGTATATGGCATATTTCCGGTATGTACGACGTGTGAGGATATGCGGGAACAATCATCCATCGCTGTTTCCCGCTGCTTTCAGTCACAGCAATCCTCCTTTTCCATCCCTTCCGCACATACTTTCCGCCCCACTCCATCCGCGTCACTGCGACATCATCGTGCGCCCCCAGAACAACCACCATCGCCATAGCTTAACCCGATACCATTCTTGTATATTTATACATAAACTCTCGTTACATAATGAATAAATATTCACGTCAATGCGAAAATACGCGCGTTTTTTCGAGCAACTGTCCCTTCGTTCGCAAATTCGCAAGTTTTGGAAGAGTTGCGCATCGCATTGACAATCAGCCACTTGCATTTTCCTACGTTCAGATAGTCACCATACTGCGCTGTGAAATGGCCTGTTTCAGCCTCTGATATGGGCCATGTCATGCGCCGACATGCTCAATATCACACCCTAATAAAGCCCGTTTCGCACCGTGAGAAAGCCTTTTACGTACGACTGCCGTAGAAAAATGAAGCCGTGGCACCGCCATCGACAAGAAAATCAGAACCGGTGATGAACGCTCCCCGGTCGCTCATCAGCAGCTCTGCCACATTAGCCACCTCATCGGCTGTGCCCGGACGGCCTGCCGGACAGCTCGCAAACATACTCTTGTAGAAATCGCCGCGCGGACCGTTAAACTCGTCTATGGCAAGCGGAGTAACAATGATGCCGGGCGATATGGAATTGATGCGCGCTCCACGCTTGCCCCACTTCACAGCCTCAGCCATGACCCTCTTCACGTTGCATCGCTTTGCGAGCTGATAGGCATGAAGCGTGTCACGTATGTTTTCCGGCTTCAGCATATCCAGTCCGAGCAGTTCATCGGTGGGAGTGCAGGCAAGCAGACGGTCACACTCCTCGCCCAAGGCAGGCAGACGGTGGCCCGACTGGCTCGAGACCGTCAATCCCACACCATCAGGACCTATCACCTTGCCCGTCTCTTCAAGAAGCACTGCCGTGCCGTAAAGGTCCACTTTCAGAATCGTTTCTATTGATGCCTGCGAGGGCGACACGCCCGCGGCATTCACCATCTGTCTCACCTCGCCCATGCGACAAGCCGTGTCGATGAGCTTCATTACCGAGTCACGCGAGCTGAGATCGGTCTCCACAGGTGTCACATCGAAACCCGCTCTGTTCATTGTCATTGCCACCGCCTCGGCGTTGTCCATGCTCAAGTCGCCCACGACAATCCTGCGATCGTAACCCATACGGCGCGCTATGGCCATGCCTATCTGTCCCGCGCCCACAAGAATCATAACATCTTTCATAAATTCTCCTTATGTCAATTAAATCAGTAACCCAGTTTCTCCAGCCACCCGTCAACAGATTTCTGTGCCTGTTTGCGCGAGTTCTGTGCCGTATCACCGCGCACAGCCAGTCCGTCGAGCATCACGGCACCACTGCATGCGGCTGCCAGACGCGTCGCAGTGGAGCCGAGCCCACTGCCTTCGTGCGTGCAGAACGGCACCACGGTGATACCGTTCCAACAGTGTTTTTCAATAAACGTATATACGGGCATGGGCATATCGCCCCACCAGTTGGGATAACCCACGAACACAACATCATAGTCCTCCACTCTGATATCGCCCTTTATCGCAGGCCGCGCACCTGTTTCCAGCTCATGTCCGGCAGCCTCTATGCACTCCCTGTAATTGTCAGGATAAGGTCTTTCCGGCTCTATTCTGAACATGTCGCCACCCGTTCTCGCAGCTATCATCTCAGCCACAATGTCGGTGTTTCCCTTTTCGATATACCCCACGGCATAGTTCTCGCCTGTCCGCGAGAAAAACACCACGAGCACTTTCCCCATTCCTTTCATATCATTTTCCTTTTTATCATCCGTTGCCGCGCATGCTGCCACCTGCATGACAGCAAGAATCACGGTCGCGGTCATAAGAATTGTTATTGTAATATACATCCTGACAGCAAGCCTCATTTCTGTGTATAATCGCCGATAATGTATTTCGTCTGTCGTATGCAAAGATATAAACAGCACACCATAACGGCATTATACAAAACACGGACATACTTAACAAATACACAGAATATGCGCAAGACAGCAGCAACATCGGTCATACCAATGAGTCAAAACACTGAATTTTTCATAAAAACACAGTTTTCCGTCCCACTCATCACGCCCGGAGTCCGTTACTTTATTATCTTTGCAGAAGAAAGCCGGCAACAGCACAATCACGATGAACGGAAAATTCCAGAACATAGAAACAATAGCAGCATACGACGAAATGCTTGGCGTAGAGACACTACATCCGCTGGTGAACGTCATAAACCTCGACGAGTCAAAGCCCATGCACCACATGCGCCACACGTTCGGATTCTATGTTGTGTTCCTGAAAGACGAGAAAAACTGCGACATCATCTACGGACGCAGAAAATACGACTATCAGAACGGCACGGTGGTATGTCTGGCACCCGGGCAAGTCATAGGCATCGAAGACACAGGCGAGGTGTTCCAACCGAAGGGACGGGCACTTTGTTTCCATCCCGATTTCCTGCACGGCACAGAGCTCGGACGACATATGAAGGAATATTCGTTCTTCAATTACGAAGTGAACGAGGCACTTCACCTTTCCGACGAGGAGCGCTCTGCTTTTCTGGAATGCCTCGACAACATAGGCCGAGAACTGCGCCGTCCGGCAGACAGCATGAGCAGACGGCTTGTGGTGAACCACATTGAGCTGCTTCTCAACTATTGTATGCGTTTCTACGAAAGACAGTTCGGCACACGACACGAAACCAACACAGACGTCATCTCACGATTTGAATCTCTACTCAATAACTATTTCGCTGACGGCAACGCCGCCAGAAAGGGACTGCCCACAGTGAAATACTGCGCTTCAGAGCTGTGCCTGTCGGCTAACTATCTTGGCGATCTGATGAAAAAAGAGACTGGACACACCGCTCTGGAATACATACAGTCGAAAATAATGAGCATCGCCAAGGAGACACTTCTCATTCCGTCACACTCCATAAGCCAAGTGGCATATATGCTCGGATTCCAATATCCTCAGCATTTCACACGTGTGTTCAAGAAAGCCACAGGAATGACGCCCAACGAATATCGCAACAAAAACACATACTGAAAAACACTTGCCGACACTCAACAGAAAACACCAGGACAACGTATTCGGTAATCCCGACACAGCGTATTTCATTTTTCATGCTATGACGGCAGGCACAATATCAAAAAGCCATGTTGTACATGACCATGCTAACCGGTCATTACGGACATTAAACAAGAACAGGCGACGTGGCTATACGATTTTTTTAGTATCTTTGCAGACAACAAATACTAATAACAGACATAACCTACAATGAACTCAAAAGCTATCATCTGGACACTGTCGGGCCTCATTGCGCTTTCCTCTTGTGCATCGAAAGGCAAGCAGCAGAGCGACGAAGTGCTCCAGTCTATCCCATTCCAGCAGGTCACTCTGCAGGACAACTTCTGGCTGCCGCGCCTCAAGACGCAGAAAGAGGTGCTCGTGCCGTTCGCACTCGACAAGGTGCGTCCCGCCATGGACAACCTGCGCAAGACCGGCAACTATCTCAACGGAGTGAAGGACGAGCTGCCGTTCCCTCACCGTTTCGTGGCTTCCGACCTGTACAAGGTGATGGAAGGTGCCGCCTATCTGCTCACCCTGGAGAAAGACGCCAAGCTCGAACACACAATGGACAGCATAATAGACCTCATCGGACGGGCGCAGCAGGACGACGGTTATCTGTATGAGTCGCACATAACAGGCGTGTCGGCCAACCACGAGCACTGGGGAGGCGGAGGCATGGGCGACAAACCTTACTCATGGGTTGTGCACAGTCACGAGCTCTACAACATGGGACACATGTACGAGGGTGCCGTGGCTTACTATCAGGCCACGGGCAAAGACAAGTGGCTGAAGATAGCTGAGAAGAGCGCAAGACACATCAACCACGTATTCTTCGAGGGCGACCCGAACTACAACGGAGGCAAACCCGTGAATCAGGCACCGGGACATGAGGAGATAGAACTGGCGCTTGTCAAGCTGTTTCATGCCACAGGCGACTCGCTATATCTCAACATGGCGAAGCGGTTCATCGATATACGAGGAGTGACATACAAGCCCGAGGGCGACGGAGTGATGAGTCCGAGCTACGCACAGCAGCATCTGCCCGTGCGCCAACAGACCAAGGCCGTGGGCCACGCCGTACGCGCAACATACCTGTATTCGGGCATGGCGGACGTCATGGCACAGACTGGCGACCAGACGCTGCGCCCTGCACTCGACAGCATCTGGGCAAACATCGTTGACACACGAATGCACATCACCGGAGGACTGGGCGCCGTGCACGGCATCGAGGGATTCGGCCCGGAGTATCTGCTGCCGAACAAGGACGCCTACAACGAGACGTGCGCTGCCGTAGGAAACGTGATGTTCAACTTCCGGATGTTCATGGCTGAGAAGGACGCTAAGTACATCGACGTGGCCGAAGTTGCGCTATATAACAACGTGCTCGCCGGTGTCAATCTCGAGGGCAACAAATTCTTCTACGTCAATCCGCTCGAGACTGACGGCCGGACAGCGTTCAACCAGGGCGTGAAAGGCCGCTCGCCATGGTTCGGCACAGCCTGCTGCCCGTCGAACATAGCACGGCTAATACCGCAGATTCCGGGCATGATGTATGCTTATACAGACAACGATATATACTGCACGTTCTATGCCGGCACATCGACCGTGATTCCATTGAAGAAAGGAAAGGTAAGCGTGAACCAGCAGACCGAATATCCCTTCGACGAGACAATACGCCTGGAGGTGAATCCCGAAGGCGGAAAACAGAAGTTCGCAATGCACCTGCGCATCCCGACATGGGCCGGCACGCAGTTTGTTCCGGGCAAGCTCTACTCTTATGTCAACGCAAGACCGGCCGAATGGAAGCTGCTCGTGAACGGCGAGGAGGTAAAGGCCGTGCCTGAAAAAGGATTTGTCACCATCAACCGCACTTGGAAACAGGGAGACCGCGTGGAGCTGCGCCTGCCAATGGAGGTGCGCTACAACAAGGCGCTCCCGCAGGTTGAGGACGACAGGGGACGCCTGTGCGTCACACGCGGACCGCTCGTATATTGTGCCGAAGCGGTGGATAACGCGGCAATGCCGGCAAGCTACGTGCTCTCGCCAGAGGCTGGAGCGAGCGTGAAAAAGGCCGACAGCGGACTGCTCAAAGGCATAGACTTCGTGACGGTTAAGGCACACTCGGTGCAGGAGGAAGGCAACGGCAACCTCACCATGGTGCCCTACTACGCATGGGACAACCGCGGTGACGATGCAATGATAGTATGGATGGCCGACAACGACGAGCTGGCAAAGGCATCCATACCCGTCATACCGGAATACATCGCCGACGTAACAGCCACCCACACATTCGATCAGGACGACGTGCTCGCAATGGTAACGAACGGCTATCCCGCCAATTCCTTCGACACATCCATACCGCGCTGGACAAGCTGGCCGCAGAAAGGAAAGGAGCAGACAGTGGAACTGAAGCTCAAACGACCGCTCAAGCTGCAAAGTCTTTCGGTGTATTGGTACGACGATAACGGCGGCGTGCAGGTACCGGAATCATGGAACATGGAGTATAAGGAGAACGGAGAGTGGAAGCAGTTCCCCATCTACGTCACCGACGAATATCGTGTGCTGAAAGACCAATACAACATGGTGCACCCCGGCGAGGACATCATGGCTGAGGCATTAAGGCTGCACATCGTTCCGAAAGCCGACGCCGCGGCAGGCATTCTGAGCGTGCAGATAGAAGAAGCGAAGTAGAAACAAACACATAAAAGCATAAAAACGGAATGTCCGCGACGGGTATCAGGCACACCGTCGCGGACATTCTGTTTATTCGCGCCGTCGGATGCACGACGTAAAGTCAGTAGAGCTGCATCTCAAGATCCACCACATCGAGCCAACGTCCGAACTTATAGCCCACGTTGTGGAAGTGTGACGCCTGCACGAAACCCAATTTCTTATGGAGCGCAATGCTCGGTTCGTTGCATCCGGTGATGCAAGCCACGAGCACGCGGCAGCCCTTGTCACGACACGCTTCTATGAGTCTCTGCATGAGCGACGTACCTATTCCTCTGCCGCCGGAGCCGTAAGCCACATACACCGTGGTCTCAAACGTGTTGGCAAAGGCCGCGCGCTCCTTCCACGGATGGGCATAGCAGTAGCCCTCCACCACCCCGTTCTCCTCATAAACGAAGTAGGGACACGAGGCAGATATGTCCTTCACACGCTGCGCCATCTGCTCCACGGTGAGTGCCTTTGTCTCAAACGTCTCCACACCCTCGGTGATGTAGCGGTTGTATATCTCGGTTATCCGCCGCACATCCTTTTCTTCCACAAATCTGATCATATCGTTCAAGCGTTTTTTATAACCACAATATCAGCCACACGTCAGGCTCAGGCCTTAGCCCCTGACGTCTTAGCCGTGGCGTTTATCTCGTGCTCTGCCTTCTTGCATACGCCCACAATCATGTCGCAGGCATCCTCAAGAGATATGCGGGCAGTGTTCACAACAACGTCGTAATGATGCGGGTCGTTCCACTTCTGACCTGTATAATACTCGTAGTGAGTGGCTCTTGCGCGGTTCGTACGCCTTATCTCGTTCAACGCTTTCACGCTGTCCATCTTGTACTCTTCGCTGCAACGCTCCACGGCAGTCTGCTCGTCGGAGCAACAGAACACGCGTACCACTCCACGGAAATCCCTCAACACGAAGTCGGCACAACGTCCCACGATGACACACGGCTCCTTTTCCGCCAGCGTATCCACAATCTTGCTCTCGGCAAGAAACAGCACATCGTCGTCAGACAATCCGCGTCCTGCATGCGAGCCATAACCCTGCGAGAGTATGCACTTGAGCCAGAAGTCAGGTATGTTCTGCTCGTTCTTCTTTATGTAATCCTCGTTAATGCCACTGTCGCGCGCCGCCATCTTTATGAATTCACGGTCGTAGAGCTTCACACCGAGCTTCGAGGCAAGCATCTCTCCCAACCTGTGGCCGCCGCTTCCGAGCTCACGCGCTATGGTCACCACAATGTGCTTACTGGTAGCCATGGCCTTGGCAGCAGCCTTGCCTGAGTAGCCCAGCAGGCTGTCGAGAACGCGGGTGTAAGGCGTAAGGAAGTGAACTATCGGGCCGACAAGCAATGCCGCGGCGACCGTACCCTCGCGCACACCTTTTATACCGTCGAGGAATATCCATGAGAATATGCATGCCACCAGCACGTTGGCGATGTCGAAGCCGAGCTTCACGTAGCCGAAATCACCCTTTATCTTGCGTGCCAGCACCCTCACGAAGAACTCGCCGGCAACCATTGCCACGTCGGCCTTCACCTCGAGGGTTATTCCTACGGCAAGTATAACGCATCCGGCAAGCATGCTTATGAACTTGAAGAAATAGGCATCAGGCGCAAGCCACGACAGCGAATTCATTGATATGTCGATGAACGTACCGAAACACAGGGTTATAGGAATCTGAAGAAGATACATGCGAAGCTCCGCCCGAAGCTGCTCACGGGTCATGAGCAACAAATCGCACAATATGAAAAAGGCATTCATGAGGATGGTCCATTGTCCCATGGTCAGCGGAGTGATCATACTGAGCACATAGTTCACACTCGTGATAGGCGATGTACCGAGCAGCGCCCTCGTGATGAAGGCAATACCGTATGCGTTGATAAACACTGACACGAAGAACAGAATGTAACGCCGCGTAAGATATTTTTTTGTTGTTTGCATAGATAAATGATTTATTGTTGTTATTCCGGCTTATGGTCGGACTTATATTATCACACAACAGAGCTCATGCCATCACACGACAGAACTGCCATTGTCAGACTGCCGGACGTGTGTGATCAGGCATCCTGACACACACCGTAGGACAACCGAGCCATTGTTATACAGTCTCTTAGGACGCACCGCGTCCGCTATGTTCAGGCGGGGCGCCCTGCCCCACCATTCAGGAATAAGTATCAAAAACAAACAGATGTGCTGACGCAACCGCGTCACTTACCTGTCACAATCTTCTTTATCTCGTTGAGTTTGTTGAGAGCCTCAACAGGCGTAAGGTTGTTTATGTCGAGCCCGAGTATCTCGTCGCGTATCTGACACAGCACCGGGTCGTCCAGCTGGAAGAAGCTGAGCTGCATTCCCTCGCGCGTCATGTTTATCTTCTCTGCCGAAGGCTTGCCCACGCTTCCCACCTGGGAGTTGTCGGCCTCGAGCTCCTTCAGTATCACTTCGGCACGCTTCACGATGCTGCGCGGCATGCCGGCAATCTCTGCCACGTGTATTCCGAACGAGTGCTCGGAGCCTCCGCGCATGAGCTTGCGCAGGAAGATGACCTTTCCGTCAACCTCCTTCACGCTCACGTTGTAGTTCTTTATGCGCGAGAAGTTCTTCTCCATCTCGTTCAGTTCATGGTAGTGTGTGGCGAAAAGCGTGCGTGCACGTGCCTTGGGATGCTCGTGCAGATATTCCACGATGGCCCACGCTATGGAAATGCCGTCGTATGTCGATGTGCCGCGTCCCAGCTCGTCGAAGAGCACCAGCGAGCGCGGCGTGACGTTGTTCAGTATGTTCGCCGCCTCGGTCATCTCAACCATGAACGTCGATTCGCCCAGCGATATGTTGTCCGATGCGCCCACACGGGTGAATATCTTGTCCACCAGACCTATTCTCGCGCTCTCTGCCGGCACGAAACAACCTGTCTGGGCCAACAGCACTATGAGCGCCGTCTGGCGCAGCAGGGCCGACTTACCGGCCATGTTGGGACCTGTTATTATCATTATCTGCTGATGCTCGGTGTCCAGCTCTATATCGTTGGGCACGTAACGCTCGCCCACCGGCAGCTGCGTCTCTATCACCGGATGGCGTCCGCCCTTTATCTCCAGCACGTCGTCGTCGGCAATCACCGGTCTGACGTAGTTGTTCTCCTCCGCCGTCTTGGCGAACGAGAGCAGACAGTCGAGGCGCGCCACGATGTTGGCGTTTATCTGAATCTGCGGTATATATTCGCCCGCTGCGACCACGAGCTCGTTGAACAGGCGCGTCTCAAGGGCGAGAATCTTCTCGTCGGCGCCCATTATCTTCTCCTCATATTCCTTCAGCTCCTGCGTGATGTAGCGCTCGGCGTTTGCCAGAGTCTGCTTTCTCACCCAGTCGGCAGGCACCTTGTCCTTGTAGGTGTTGCGCACCTCGAGGTAGTAACCGAACACGTTGTTGTAGCCTACCTTCAGCGATGCTATGCCCGTCTGCTCGGTCTCGCGCTCCTGTATCTGCATCAGATAGTCGCGTCCGCCGCGCGATATGGCCCTGAGTTCGTCGAGCTCGGGCGAGAAACCGTCGGCTATCACCCCACCCTTGCTCACGAGCTGCGGCGGGTCGGGCTGAATCTCGCGCCCTATTCTGTCGCGCAGGTTCTCGCAGAGATTCATCTGCGCACCTATGTTCTCAAGTATCTTGTTGCCCGAATGGCTGCACGCCGACTTCAGCGGCACCATTGCCTGCAGAGCCACCCTGAGCTGAACAAGCTCGCGCGGCGACACTCTTCCCACCGCCACCTTTGATATGATGCGCTCGATGTCGCCCATGCGGTGGAGCTGCTCGTCGGCCATCTGACGGAAATCCGGCTTGCGGAAGAAGTGCTCCACTATGTCCAGACGGTCTTCTATCTGCCTTGCGTCCTTCAGCGGAAAGACTATCCAGCGCTTCAGCATACGTCCGCCCATCGGCGTTACGGTGCGGTCTATCACGTCGAGCAGCGACGACCCGTCCTCCTGCATGGAGTGAAGAAGCTCGAGCGAGCGTATGGTGAACTTGTCGAGCCGCACATACCGCTCCTCCTCTATGCGTGCGAGCGACGTGATGTGAGAGATGTGCGTGTGCTGGGTCATCTCGAGATATTGCAGGATGACGCCCGAGGCAATCACCCCACTGTGCAGATGCTCCACGCCGAAACCCTTCAGCGAGTGTGTGCCGAAGTGGCGCAGCAGCTTCTGTCGTGCGCTCTGCTCGGTGAACATCCACTCGTCCAGCTCGAACACACACCATCGTGTGCCGAACCGTTGTTCGAACTCCTGACGGCACGACTTCTCGTAGAGCACCTCCTTGGGCTGGAAACTGCCGAGCAGTTTCTCCACATAGTCGGCCGTACCCTCGCCGGTGAGGAACTCGCCGGTGGATATGTCGAGAAACGCCACACCGCATGCCGACCGTCCGAAGTGCACGGCCGCCAGGAAGTTGTTCTCCTTATAGTTCAGCACATTGTCGCCCATTGCCACGCCGGGAGTCACCAGTTCGGTGATACCGCGCTTCACGAGAGTCTTCGTAAGTTTGGGATCTTCCAGCTGGTCGCATATAGCCACGCGTCTGCCCGCCCTTATGAGCTTGGGCAGATAGGTGTCGAGCGCATGATAAGGAAAGCCTGCCATCTCCGTAGCCTGTCCCGTCTCGCGCGAGCGTCCGTTGCTGCGCCGCGTGAGAGTGATGCCCAGTATCTTCGACGAAGCAATGGCATCCTCGCAATAAGTCTCGTAGAAGTCGCCGCAGCGGAACAGCAGCAGCGCATCGGGATGCTTCGCTTTTAGGTCGAAAAACTGTTTCATCATCGGCGTGAGGCCGTCATCTTTCTTTTTTGCAGACATGTCGGTGTATTGATTTTCAACACGCAAAATTACACAAAATCGACGAAAAAAGACAACATTCGGCTCACATTAAACATCTGACTGACGACAAAATACGTCTGCGGAACGAAAGAAACAGAGCGTCAGGGGGTCAATGAGTACGATAATCTATTATCTGTTTGATTGACTCATCATTCTTACGTTCCTTCTCAATCATCTGCCGACGGTCCATCTTTATAAACTCATGGTAAAAGTTTAACGCATAAGAGTACAGCTTGTATGTATTTCCTTTACGAAACGTCTCCCACTCTTTGTCCACTTCACGTTTCATACCAAGAAGGTTTTTAACAAACAACAGATCTATTTTCGCGTTCATATCGTACTTACCTTCCTTCTTTATGTCAGGTTCAAGACTTATGGCCTTACGATAGCAGAAGTCGGCTCTCGCGCTGTCACCCATAACATCGTAGTTCACGCCCATGGCCGTCCAACATCTCATTTTCTCCAAACTGACATCCGTCACATCCCTATATCTGGCATATGTCTCCACGGCCTGCTTTCTCTGACCGAGATGCGTCAGACATTTTGCTTTGTTGGAATAAGCCATCACATAGGAAGAATCAAGGGCAATGGCTTTATCAAATAGCGCAAGTGCCATGTTCATTGAGTCGCGGTGAAACGTATTCATCATGTCCACAGCCTCGTTGTTCAACTCTATCGCCTGCTTGTGTCTGTCTGCGCAACCGACCTCGCACATTATCAGAAGCGAGGCCAGCAGCGCGCCGAATATCCCTTGAATTTTATTCATAATCAACGGTTTAGATTTATTCATACATACGGGGCATACGCTGTTTCAATCATACACGGAGCCGATGAGCGCTATTGTTTCCCGATCGCTCCGAAGATACATGCCGCCATAAAACGGTTTCAAATTTATAAAATAAAACCATACGAGTCAAGCGGCAGAGATGTTTTTTACCGTCCTGCGATAGTTATGTAATGACTATCGCATGCCTGCTGATGGTCTGCGTTTTTCGTCTGACAGGAACAATCACGCAAAATCATCTGAGAACATTCATTAAACAGTCATCTGAAAAAAGTGCCGTCGTACTAAGCATGAATACTGCGCGAAGCGGTTTTATAAATAAAATGAAAGCGAATACCAGAATGTTTTATAATAACGAATGATGATAAAAGCCATGACAACACATTCGCCTGCGTGACAATAAATCCACATTGCCAAAACCGGTACACCGTCGATGCACGCCGGACACATGTTTCCGATGTCCTTTCCTGCGTCTTATATCAGTGTCTTTACAGAAAACTCAAGCGACGAGCTTACAATTTTTCTTGACAAAATTTTGACAAAATATTTTCGCAAAAGAGATGTGAATGGATGTTAAATCCACCGTATTTGAGGCCGTTTCCGGGCATACGGGCTATTCATATACCCTATTCCATAGTCCGGAAAAGTACGTTTCGCTTTCCGATAATGCCCATTTCGCAATCTGAAAAAGCCCATTTCAGGGTGCGATATGGTGCTTTTCGGCCTCCAATATAGGCCATTTCGCAAACCGAAATGGTGCTTTTTGCAAAGTGATAAAATACCCCTTGGACATAAATCATTGATATTCAATATCTTATAAAAAACGCGTATTTTCCGCGTATTTGCGCCCGACGAAGAGTCTGCACGCAAATACGCGCTTATTTTTCGGGGTATATCGGGAAACCCAGAGGGAAAAAGCGGAATCCGGTTATAAATTGAAAGCAGCACATACTGCATCCCTTCGGCAGACGAAAACAACACTTATTCTGCACCGGAACCGCTATCGCTTATTGAGATATTTTCCCACTGACATTGAAAGATTCTACAAAAAGGACTCTACTCCACCGTCCATAGACCCGCGAAGACACGATGTCTCGTCCACGTGATTAAACGCCCTGTGTTTCAGCTGTCGGCACAATAAAAAGCCGCAAAGGCGTCCCGCGGACACTGCTGCATCAAAAAACACACCCGCGACCGCCCGTTTTTGAAAATTATTTGCTATATTAGCACCGCTGTTACACCGCGCGGATAGCTACGGACACAGCATGCACACAACCGGAACAGCCGCCGGCAAACCCCTAAACACGACATACACACCCAACCAAACAACACCACGACGCATCATGACACAACATCCTCTATGGTCCGACTATATGTGGCTGCCACTAATGCAGCTATATCTGAAGAAGCCCGAAGGCGTGAAACCCATGTATTCGCGGCCACTCATACAGCTGAGTCTCGAACTTCACATCGAGCCGCAGCATCTCTACGCGCAGATGTTCAGGCTGCGCCGGCCCGACACACCGTCGCTGCAACACCTGTGGCAGAGCTATTCGGCAAACCCGCGCCGACTGTCGCGCGACGTGAAACGCCTGCGCCAGATGAACGGATTCGGTACGGCGGGCGCGTTCTATGATGGCGTGGAGACAGTGGAGTCGTTCGAGACCGACTACCGGCCCATAGAAGCCGACCGACGACTCACGCCCATGATGCTCACAATGATTCTCGACCTGTACTTCCGCCTGACACCCATCACCATGGTGGCGGAGACGCCCGAGGTGGACGAGCTGGCGCGCCTGATGCGCATACCGCCGCAGCTCGTGGCTGAGGTGATGCGCAACTTCCTCGTGTGCGACCCCTGTATGAAGCACAGCGACACGTCGTCGCCGCTATACGAACCGTGCCTCGAGGTATGGCGCAGGTATATATCAAAAGAGCCGGAAGAGCTCGCGGCCACAGCGGCACAGATGCGTGCCTACTTCAAATGACGCTCCCCTGCCACGGCATGTTTCCGAACGCCGGACAAGGTATGAGACATACGGGAAGACAACGCAAGGTTGCATGAAAACGAAAGACAAAACATTGAAATACAGCTTTGCATACATCACGCAACAGAACAGGCTTTTTCTGCTTCTGTAACGTCACATATAGAACACATAAAACCATTATGTCTGTCATCAGCAGACCTGCATTTCACCACAGACAAAGACAAAACAGAAACACCCCCGACAAACATTCTGCACAATGAAACAATATGAAGCCGTAATAGAAACCATCGAACGCCTTGGAGGCGTAGCCACACTGGGCGAACTGAACAAGGATGTATTCAAGATAAAGGAATGTGAATGGAAAACCAAAACACCATTCGCAAGCATACGCCGAATAGTGCAGCAGACAAAGGGTATATACAAAATAAAGCCCGGACTCTACGGACTGGAAAAATACAGAAAACAGAATGAGGACAGAGGTATAATAGTCGAGACTGATAAAAACAGAGATTCGGACAGCGTTAGAAAGTTCAATCACACATATTATCAGGGCATACTGCTGATGATAGGCAATTATCACGGCATGCAGACATACGTTCCACAGCAAGACAAGAACAAGAAATTATACAACGGAAAGACGCTGCACGAGTTGTCAACACTCGACGAACTGCCGCCCTACTCTTACCCGCAACTGATAAAAAGAAGCTCTACAATAGACACGATATGGTTCAACGATCGCAGGATGCCGCACTCGTTCTTCGAGATAGAGCACTCAACAGACATACAGAACTCACTCCTGAAGTTCTACGACTTGCAGGATTTCTACGTCCGTATGACCATAGTGGCAGACATACGGCGACGTTCTGAGTTTGAGGCGAAGATGCGTTTCAGTGCTTTCGACACACTGCGTGCCGGGAAAAGAGTATCGTTTCTGAGTTACGACGCCCTCATAAAACAATACGAAATGGAACTGGAGAAACAGTCACTCGAATTTATTCTTTAATCGCTATGAACAATTATATTTTCTACACAGACGAAGGTCAGACCTTTGCACCGAACGACGAATGTATCAACAACCTGCAAATATTGGGATTTGAGAAAGGAGATACGCAGGAGGAAGCATTGGAAAATCTCTATAAGAACAACGCATGGATAGAGGAATACGGATTCAGTCGTGAAAGCATAGTATGTCGCGCCATCACTGAACCACAGTAAGCTGCTGTATTAAGATTGTGGGATAAAACTTATGCCATATATTCTTTTCACGGCGTAAAACACATATACATGACACCGGCTCATTGGCCGGTGTCTGCATTTATGCCATTCCGTTTCCCTCACTGACACCTCCGCACATACCACATACCGCAACGGTATTCCGTCACCGCCTGCTGTGCCGCCGCGCCTTCCGCCTTGCTTAAACATTATTTTCATTATTTTCTTTGATGAGCCACAATAATTTTTATAACTTTGCAACAGACAGCCGGCGCCCGGCAATCCCTGAACGGATAGACATGGAGTAGGGCGGCACTGTCTTTGTAGGAACATCATTTTCACTTACACATGGCTCAGAAACTCATACAGTCACAGGAACAGAAGCTGCAGCAGGTGCAGAAGCTCTCGCAGCAACAGATGTTGCAGGTGAGACTTCTCGAAATGCCGCTGGCAGAGCTTGAGGAGAACATCAACGCGGAGATTGACGACAACCCCGCGCTCGAGGCGCTGCCACACGACGACTCGGCGGCTGCTATGGCCGACACAGGCGACGACCACGACGACAGCGACGCATCAGAAGGCGACTTCGACACCATGCAGGAGCGTGAGGAACGCGACGACGAGCTAAACAGCGCGCTGGAGAACATAGGCCGCGACGACGAGATGCCGGCCCTGTATAACCGCGACGAGAACAGCGGCGCGGAGTATGAGGAGAAGGTTTACGGCGACACCACATCGTTCTATGACAAGCTGAAGGAGCAGATGGGGGAGACCGACCTGAACGAAAAGGACTCGGAGGTGATGGAATACATCATCGGCTCGCTCGACGACGACGGACTGCTGCGCAAGGACTCGGAGAGCATAAGCGACGAACTGACCATATACTACAACATCGACGTGACACCCGAAGAGGTGGACCGCATAGTGGCCATACTGCAGACTTTCGACCCGGCGGGCATAGGTGCGCACTCGCTGCAGGAGTGTCTGATGTTGCAGATAAAGCGTAAGCCGGACAACAAGATGAAGGAGATGATGACCGACGTGGTGGAAAACCACTTCGACGAATTCACGAAAAAACACTGGAACAAGATACAGGCGGCGCTCGGGATAGACGACACTACCGCGCAGCGCCTGCAGGACGAGCTGCGACGGCTCAATCCCAAACCGGGAGCGTCGCTCGGCGAGACGCAGGGCAGCAACCTGCAACAGATAACTCCCGACTTCATTGTGGATACGAGCGACACAGGAGAAATCACTCTCACGCTCAACACGGGCAACGTGCCCGAGCTGAAGGTGTCGCCGTCGTTTGCCGAACTCGTGGACACCTACCGCAACAACAAGGCAAACATGACCCGCCGCGACAAGGAAGCGCTGCTCTATGCCAAGGAGAAGGTGAGCCGCGCGCAGGGATTCATCGAGGCCGTGAAGCAGCGCCAGCACACTCTGCGCATCACCATGCAGGCCATAATAGACTGGCAGCGCAAATTCTTCCTCGACGGCGACGAGGCCGACCTGCGCCCGATGATTCTCAAGAACATAGCCGACAAGACCGGACTCGACATCTCTACTATATCGCGTGTGAGCAACGTGAAGTATGTGCAGACCAACTGGGGCACGTTCCCGCTGCGCTTCTTCTTCTCCGACGGCTACACCACCGACGACGGCGAGGAGATGTCAACACGCAAGATAAAGATGGCGCTCAAGGACATAATAGCTAAGGAAGACAAGAGCAAGCCCAAGAGCGACGACGCAATAACCAAGGAAATGGCTGCGCTGGGCTATCCCATCGCACGGCGAACCGTGGCAAAATACCGCGAGCAACTGGGCATTCCGGTGGCGCGGCTGCGCAAATGACGGTCCACGAAAGCACAAGGCTGACAACAGAGACACAAGCTATATATAAATGAAAGGAAAGACAATAATTCTGGCAGCAAGGATAATGAGCATCATTTTCACGCCGTTCTATCTGTCGTTGGTGGGACTGATAGCTCTCTTCACGTTCAGCTATCTCAATCTGCTTCCATGGCAGTATAAGCTCACGGTGCTCGCGCTGGTTTATATTTTCACCATTCTCGCGCCCACACTTCTCATACGTGTCTATCGCCGCAACCGCGGATGGACGCTGCATCAGCTCGGAGTGAAGGAACGCCGCGCCGTGCCTTACATCATTTCCATAGTGTGTTACTTCGCGTGCTGCTATGTCATGGCACTGTTCCACATACCGCATTTCATGATAAGCATACTCATAGCGGCACTGCTCATACAGATAGTGTGCGCGCTGATAAACCCGTGGTGGAAGATATCCACCCACACGGCAGCCATCGGAGGAGTGGCGGGCGCGCTCATGGCATTCGCCTTCATCTTCATGTTCAACCCAATCTGGTGGCTCTGTCTCGTGCTCATACTGGCGGGAGCCGTGGGTACAAGCCGCATGATTCTGCGTCAGCACACACTCGCACAGGTGGTGACGGGATTCATAGTAGGGTGGTTCTTAGCATACTGGACGGTGCTCATTGTATAGCAGTAAAGGCGCGGACAGACGACAGAAAGCGCACAGCAATCCCGCAACGGCCTCGCTTCCTATGGTCAGGAACGATGGGGCGACGACTCACAAACAAGACAACAACACAAAAACATAAATATAAGATATGAAACCATTAGTAAGTATCATCATGGGCAGCACAAGCGACATGCCCGTAATGGAGAAAGCATGCAAGTTTCTGAACGACATGCAGATTCCATTCGAAGTGAACGCCCTCTCGGCACACCGCACTCCGCAGGCTGTGGAGCAGTTTGCCAAAGAAGCTAAAGGACGTGGTATCAAAGTGATAATTGCAGGCGCGGGAATGGCAGCAGCACTGCCAGGAGTGATAGCAGCAATGACAACGCTGCCCGTTATCGGCGTGCCTATCAAAGGTATGCTCGACGGTCTCGACGCAATGCTCAGCATAATACAGATGCCGCCGGGCATACCTGTGGCTACGGTAGGTGTGAACGGTGCGATGAACGCAGCCATCCTGGCAGTGGAGATGATAGCCCTCGCCGACGAGGACGTAGCCGCACGCCTTGCCGAATACAAGGCTGGACTGGGCGCGAAGATAGAGAAGGCAAACAAGGAACTTGCCGAAGTGAAGTACGACTTCAAGACAAACTGACGCTGTAAGTGCGGTGGCAAGGTCCGTCACCGCACTTGCTCCCGCCACACCGACGTGCGCTCAGAAGTGCGTACGCCACCGGCATACACATCGCCGGAAGCAAGTCTCCGCGCGTGTTCGCCTTCTTCCGCAAGCCCTCTCCGGCAAGACAACCGTGCGTCATGCCCCGACTGTCACGCTCACGCCGCGCATTCCATCCTGACAGAAGCCGCACACATGTGCGTATGACATATGATAACCTGCGAAGCCATTGACCTGATGGCACTGCAACTGTTACTATAACATCCTATCATTATTAATATGATATCTTACCATTGCTACTATGATATTCTATCACTGTTGCTCTGATATTTTACCATTGCTGCTATGATATTCTATCACTGTTGCTCTGATACTTTACCATTGCTGCTATGATATTCTATCACTGTTGCTCTGATATTTTACCATTGCTGCTATGATACTTTATCACTGCTACTATGATATTCTATCACTGTTGCTCTGATATTTTATCACTGCTACTATAATATTTTTACATTGTTACTTTTTTACCTTTTTACTTTCAACTTTTATGAGAAGATTATTTACCATTATGATTATGTGCATAGTCGCGTTGCAGTCGTCAAAGGCGGACAACGCGATTACAATCACAAAGGAGAACACGTCTGTAGTGATGTCTGCGGACGAGTGCGGACCGGTCAGACTGGCGGTAGATGCGCTGTGCCGCGACTTCGGCAAGGTGATGGGCTTCAAGCCGGAAGTGAAGGACGGCATCACCGGAAGCGGCATTGAGCTCGTCGTGGTGAACGACGCCACACCATCGTCAAGGGCGTTCCTGACTGCGGAGACTGAAGGGTGGGGCGACAACACCTTCGAGGCTCACCGCATAAAAGCCGACGGCAACCGCATATACCTGCACGGCATGGACATGCGCGGAACCATCTATGCCATCTACTCGTTCAGCGAGAAGTTCCTCGGAGTGCCGCCGCTGTGGTACTGGTGCAGCTGGCAGCCGGAGCACAAGGACGCTGTGGAGGTGCCGGCGGCGTACAGTTACTTCCAGCCGTCGCCCACAGTGCGCTATCGGGCATGGTTCCCCAACGATGAGGACCTGTTCATTCCGTGGCGCGCCAAGAGCAGTGACAACAACGAACTGTGGCTCGAGACAATGCTCAGACTGAAGCTCAACACCGTCGAGCACACCGCCACCGTGACCACAGACGGCACGCTCAACAGCGAGGCACAGCTCTACAAGAAATACGGACTGGTGCTTACCTCACACCACATGATAGCACTCAACAACAGCTTCGCCAACTGGGACGCTTACTGGAAAGAGGTGCGCCACACCACACCACCGCCTCTCTCGGTGAAGGACATGGCGTCGCTGAAGGAGTTCTGGCAGTATTCCATCGACGCAGTGAAGAACAGCGGGGTGGAGAATCTGTGGCAGGTGTCGTTCCGGGGAAAGACAGACCAGCCCTTCTGGTCGGTGTTCGTCGACGCGCCGGAGTCTGACGCGGAGCGCGGGAAGGTCATCACCGAGATGGTGAACACGCAGTATGAGATGATACGCGAGTCGACAGGAGAGGACAATCCGTTCGTGAGAATGACCTTCTACGACGAGATATCGTCGCTCCTCGCAGCCGGACACATACAGCCGCCTACGGCTACCAACATGCTATGGACATTCGTGGCAGGACGCCGCGACCACTATCCCTACGACGACCTCGTGGCTTGGAACAACGAGGATAACGTGAAGCTGGGCTACTACATGAACCTTCAGTTCTACTCCACGGGGGCGCATCTTGCTCCGGCAGAGGGTCCGTGGAAGATGGAGGACAACTACCGCTACGTGCAGTCGAAGGGTCCTCTCACGTTCAGTGTGGTGAACGCGGGCAACCTGCGTGAGTTTCTCATGGAGATGAGTGCCAACGCCGCGATGATGTGGAACGCGGAAACCTACGACACCGACACCTTCCTCGCCTCGTTCTGCAGCCAGTATTTCGGTGAGGAACATGCCGCCGAGGCTGCCGGAATAATACACGACTTCTACTATTCGTACTGGAATCAGAAGAAGAGCGACTTCCCCGGAGGGTTCGACCGTCAGTATGTCTTCCAGGACCTGAGGCACGCGCAGGTGATAAAACAGATAAACGACGCGTGGAACAGCTACTCGGACAATCCGCTGAAGGAGATAGGTTATGAGAGCGTTCCGGGCCGCACGTTCCGCATAGAGGGCGACAATCAGGTGCAGAGCATCATCGACGGCACGGCGGCGGAGATGGAGGCGTTTGCCGATGTGGCTGACCGCTGCGACCGGCTCATGCCGCTCCTGCCCGCCGACAGGCAGACTTTCTTCTACGACCACGTGGCGGCATACGCCCATTACATGGCTCATCTGAGCGCGGCGACCCATTACTTCACACACGCCTACAAACATCCTGACAGCCGGTTTGACGACCTCTCCCGCGCGCTTACTGAGATGAAAGCCGCCAAGGCTGCGCTCACGGCGTCGGAGCATGACGTGTTCGATGGTTGGTACGACACGGACGACAAGTTCGATATGGACGGCAAGATAGACATAATACGTTCGCGCCTCGCCGAGAATGAGGACCTCACGCTCACCCGCCAGCTCATAAACAACTACGACTTCGAGCTGAACCACAACGGACAGCAGAACCCGTCGGGCAACATCGAGCGCGGCATTCCCTACGGATGGGAGTCGGAAGGCACGCTGAAAAAGGGCGCCAACGGGCTCGACTCATACGGAATAAACCAGGACGCGAAGAATCCCCACGGGCTCAACGTGTGCTGGATAAACTCCGTACCGATGCCCGACAAGTTCACGCTCTACCAGACCATACCCGCCGAGAAGCTCGGAGCGGGCACCTACCGCGTGGCTTGCCGCCTGTGGGTGGAGGTGAACAAGAAGACGTCGTGCCGCCTCTTCGCCAACGACAACGTGCAGTATTACGGATATAAAAGCGACTACACCAACCTGCTTACCGAAGGCGAGCATGCCGACTACGCCGGATATGCCGGAGGAAACACGTCGGACATCGTGCTGAAAGAGATGGAGGTGACGGTGGACATAGCCGACGGCGAGGACCTCACAATAGGCATAAAGACAGGCAACAGGAAGAACAACGGCACCGTGGCTACCGACAACGCGGGATGGTTCAAGGTGGATTTCTTCCGCATCCACCGCCTCACGCCCACCTCGATAGATGACGCGCAGACCGCTGCCGCCTCCCCCGCGCCCGAGGGAATATACTCTCTCGACGGACAGCTCGTGAGCCGCGACAACACGACGGAGGCTCCGCTGAAACGTGGGATATACATCATCGGTGGAAAGAAGAAGGCTGTGAGATGAACAGAACAGATACAATAATTGACTAAAAACTACACTACATAAAGCATTCATTATCTTTTTCAGCACTTATCGTCGCGCTTTCAATGGCATGTAACGCTGTTCATGCCGACGACATCACGATAAGTGAGGAGAGCCGGACTGACGGTATGGCTCTCGTGACTCAGGAAGACGGTGCCGCGCCTTTCGTGATAGACGCCGCCGACGCTGAGGTTGTGGCAACTGCCGCACAGGCAGTATGCGGTGACATAGAGTCTGTAACAGGAGTGAGACCAGATGTGTTCACTTCAGTTCCTGCAACCAAAACCGCTGTAATAGCAGGCACAATAGGCCAATCATCTCTAATTGATACAATGGTGGAAAGCGGCAAAATAGACGTGAGCGACATAAAAGGCAAATGGGAATCTTTCGGCCTGCAAATAGTAGAAAATCCCATTGACGGACTGGACAAAGCCCTCGTTGTGTTCGGCAGTACACCACGAGGCACGGCCTATGCACTATTCGAGATATCGCGTCTGGCAGGTGTGTCGCCTTTCGTATGGTGGGCCGACGTCACTCCACATAAACGACAGGCACTCCATGTCAACGGAGACAGGACAGTCGTTGGCGAACCTTCGGTGAAATACAGAGGAATATTCATCAATGACGAAGACTGGGGCATATGGGTATGGGCCAAAGACAACTTCGAGTCCGACCGCAGAAACATGGGTTCCAAGACCTATGCCAAGGTAATGGAACTGCTGCTCCGCCTGAGAGCAAACACTCTGTGGCCTGCGATGCACCATCAGACAGAAGCATTCTGGGCCAACAAAGACAACCTGCCTGTGGCACGAAAATACGACATCGTACTCGGATCAAGCCACTGCGAGCAGATGTTACGTGATAATCTTTGGGAGTGGGACCGCTACGGAGGACACGGAAACAGCGACTTCAACTATGCCACCAATACTGCCATGGTACAGAAATACTGGGCCGAAAGAGTCGGAGAGAGCCGGGGTTATGACGCCATCTATACACTCGGCATGCGAGGTGTACACGACGAAGGCATAAACGGCTATCCGACAACAGAAGACAAAGTGCGCGGCCTCACACAGATCATAGCATACCAAAGACAGCTTTTGAGCGACTCGATAGGCGACCCTACGACAATACCGCAAGCCTTCATACCATACAAAGAAGTGCTCGACGCCTATAATGCAGGGCTTAAAGTGCCTGATGACGTGACGCTTCTGTGGGTGGACGACAACCATGGCTACATACGACAGCTTCCTACCAACGCCGAACAGGCACGCAGTGGAGGCAACGGAATATACTATCATCTGTCCTATCTTGGCACTCCTGCCTCATACCTTTGGCTTTCAAGTATATCTCCATCGCTCATAAGCTATGAGCTCACAAAAGGCTATCAAAACGGTATGAACCAGCAGTGGATAATCAATGTAGGCGACATAAAGCCGGCAGAGGCAGAACTTGAATTCTGCATGGAACTGGCATGGGACATCAACAAATGGACTCTTGAGAACGCATGGAAGTTCACCAGATACTGGATGGCAAAGACATTCGGAGAACAGACTGCCGACGAACTGGCCGACATAAAGGAAGAATATTACAAGCTGGCAGCATCAGGTAAGCCTGAACATATATTCAAAGTGAGCTACACTATGGAGGAAATGGACAGCCGAATAGCTGCTTACGAATCACTGGTAGAGCGTGTGGAGAACGTCAAAGGCTCCATACCCACAGAGCTGCAGGACGCTTTCTACGAAATGATAGAATATCCCGTCAAGGCTGCATGCTACATGAACATCAAGACTTTCAGGGCTTCACAGAGCCTCACATGGGCCGAGGCAGGCGACAGAGAGAAGGCCATGGCCTGCGCTGCAGAGGCAAGAGCGGCATACAGACAGATAGACATAATAACCCGAAAATACAACAACGAAACGGCAGGAGGCAAATGGCGCGGCATGATGAGCTGGAAGCCGAACGGAGGTTCACAGTTCAATATGCCTGAGACTGCCACCATGTCAAGTATCTCTTCTGAACATACGGCCGTCGCTACTACGGCAG